>Ga0209426_1000115_pt1 | contig 127432 bp, 105 predicted proteins | sample Deesub1362B_J571_FD_187697 | JGI IMG/M metagenome (GOLD analysis project Ga0209426, IMG submission 187697) | Deep oceanic, basalt-hosted subsurface ecosystem from Juan de Fuca Ridge flank, Pacific Ocean, CORK Borehole 1362B_J2.571 (SPAdes)... ... | reverse complement strand
GGCATACCTCACCCATCCACCCGACTGAGAGTTGTATCTCTCTGAAACAAGAGGATACCAGTCCCTTCCATCCTCTGATACCTCAACAATCGCAACATCATATTCATCCTCTAAATTATGCCACGTCCAGAAGGTCAAAGAATCACCAGAATTTACAAAATAGGGATACTTTGTCCTTGCCTGTGCCTGGATATTATTGTCATTTCCCGCATAAAGAGAATAATTGCCTGAATGAGACCTTGCACTTGATAAAGCAAACGTCTCCAAATTCCATAAGGATGTTCCTGATTCAAAATCTTCTGTGACAGGCTGGGGATTCTGAAACTCCTCTATCTCCCAGTAAATCGGGTCATTTGTTTCCATGTTCTTGGGATGCCAGATAAGCGTAAAATCAGAACCCACTGTATCAAGGGGCTCTATTTTTGGGGAAGGGACCCAGCATGTCATATAATTTCTTATTGAATCTCCTTTCTGGAGTAAATAAAAGACACCATCAAAATTCTCCCTGACAATATGGTCTAAATCTTGTGTAGGTTGATAAAAATTGGTTCCTACTTCATTTACAAAAGCAATACAGGGAAATCCATTTGAATAATTACTCCATCCATATTCCCAGTCTAATGAACCACCAGATGTAGGATACAATCCATAAGCAGAACTGTAAGTATAATTACCACCCCCAAGTCTCTGTATCCTGCTTGCCATCGCACTTCCTATTGCATCATACCAGTTATCATGGGGAGCAGGGTCGCTTATATGTCCCCATGCTCCAAGAACAAGTTCTCCATGAGAGTGAAAATCAATCACAGAAACAAAGTGTCGCAATTTTATGAAATCAGAATAACTATTTATTTCAGGTGCTGAAAACCCTTTAAAACCGCAAAACACCTCAGAGGAAGGATAGTGGGTTACAGAAGCCCCGGATGGTACCCACCCCCATCCACCTACGGCTGATTCCTGACATGTTCCATTGTAGTTTCTGTTTATATCGGTTCCTATATAACCATGAAAAGGTTGTCTGTTTTTTCTCCACATATTACCAGAAGGATAATCATAAACATATCCATCAGGATTTATAATCGGGAATACCCATATTTCCCTTGAATTGACTATCTGGGTTATATTCGGGTCAATCCCGTAAGCAGAGAGCAAGGAATCTGCTATAAACAAATTTACCTCAACAGTTGCCCATTCCCTTGAATGATGAATTCCTGAAAATAATTGTTCTGGCTCATCTTCATCAATACCAACATTGTCAGATATTTTCAGTCCATAAATCCATCTTCCTTCATAGGAAGGTCCTATGCTTTCCAGTTTTGCAATCCCGGGATTTGAATTTGCAAGATTCCTTAAAATATTAACAACCTCGTTGTAGGAATGATACTGACCTCTGAACAAATTCTTCCATTTTTCAAAATCCTCCACAATGATATCACATTTAAGTCCGGTTAGTTTCATCTTTGAAAACTCATTTTCATTAACAAGAAAGTCATACCATTCTCCTGGTCTTCCTGCAACAACTTCAGGCATATTTTTGCCAAAAACAGGTCTGAAAGAAGCAACTACTTTATCCCAGGAAATTGCATTCACCCTTACTATTTTCTGGGAGGAGTGGAGAACACCCACAAGTAAGACCATCATACTCACACCTTTCAACAAGTTTTTCATTCTTACACCTCCAAGCAGTTTATCAACCTATTTTAAAATTAAAATCTTTGAACTTTTTTCCTTTCCTGCAAACGCCTTTATTATAAATATTCCTTTTGAAAGAGAGGGATTTAAACTTATCTTCCCGCTTCCTGTAAGTTTGTCCAGTTTATAGGTCTTAATCTTTCTACCCGCCATATCATAAATGGATACCCTCAAGGGACTTTCACCTCTTAAAGAATAAACAATCTTTATACCATCTTTATAAAGAATTTTGAAATCATTAACAGGAACTTTCCCCTCTGAAATCTTTGTTGAACTTACAAAAACTTCCTCAAGTCCACTCCAGTTACCCCAGCCAAATTGATTGTTGTATCCCCTTGTCCTGAAATAATAGGTTCCATCAGCATAACCTGAAAAATTATAAAGGGTATCATAAACCTGCGTGGCAACCGTCTGAACACTACCCCAGTCGGGCACAGGATAAACATCATCTATGTAAAAACCTTCATTAAGAACATAATCATCCGTCATAACTCTCCAGCGGAAATAAACAGATCTGCCAGCCCACGCATCAAGCGAATAGGCATACCTTACCCATCCACCCGACTGAGAGTTGTATCTCTCTGAAACAAGAGGATACCAGTCCCTTCCATCCTCTGATACCTCAACAATCGCAACATCATATTCATCCTCTAAATTATGCCATGTCCAGAAGGTCAAAGAATCACCAGAATTTACAAAATAGGGATACTTTGTCCTTGCCTGTGCCTGGATATTATTGTCATTTCCCGCATAAATAGAATAATTGCCTGAATGAGACCTTGTACTTGATAAAGCAAAAGTTTCTAAATTCCATAAGGATGTTCCTGATTCAAAATCTTCTGTGACAGGCTGGGGATTCTGAAACTCCTCCATCTCCCAGTAAATCGGGTCATTTGTTTCCATGTTCTTGGGATGCCAGATAAGCGTAAAATCAGAACCCACTGTATCAAGGGGCTCTATTTTTGGGGAAGGGACAAGTGAAACCATATAGTTTCTTATTGAATCTCCCTTTTGCATTAGATAAAAAGCCCCTTCAAAGTTTTCTCTGCAGATAAAATCAAGGTCAGATTGTGGTTGATAAAAAGCAGTTCCAACTTCAACAACAAATGATATGCAGGGATTTCCATTAACAAAATTATTCCATCCATAAAACCAGTCCCTTGCATTTCCTGAAACAGGGTAAAGGGAATACTGATAATTGTAATTGCCTCCACTAAGTCTTTGAACCCTTGATGCATACCCGCTTGCAAGCGCCTGAACCCAGTTATCATGGGGTGTTGGTCCTGAAAGGTATCCCCAGGGCATAAGCACGACCTCTCCATGGGAATGATAATCAACCTCTGTGTTAAGGGTTCTGTTTTTAACAAATTCGTATTCATGATATATTATCGGTCCTGAAAAACCTTTAAATCCACAAAAGGTTTCAGAGGAAGGATAATGAGTAACAGAACCTCCTGGTGGTATCCATCCCCATCCACCATTTGCAAGGGTATCTCCCACTCCATTATAGTTTCTATTTAAATCGGTTCCTATATAACCGTGAAAGGGCTGTCTGTTTTTTCTCCACATATTACCAGAAGGATAATCATAAACATAACCATCAGGATTTTTTATCGGGAAAACCCATATCTCCCTTGAATTGACTATCTGGGTTATATCGGGGTTAATTCCGTAGGCTGAAATTAATGAATCCGCTATAAATAACGCCACCTCAACAGTTGCCCATTCCCTTGAATGAATACATCCTGTAAACATATGTTCTGGTTCATCTTCATCAATATCAACATTGTCAGATATTTTCAGTCCATAACTCCATCTTCCTTCATAGGAAGGACCTATGCTTTCCAGTTTTGCAATCCCGGGATTTGAATTTGCAAGATTCCTTAAAATATTAACAACCTCGTTGTAGGAATGATACTGACCTCTGTAAAGTTCTCTTAGTTTATTAACGTCTTCAACAATTATTTCTGTCTTTAATCCTGTCAATTTAATCTTTGAATATTCATTATCAGATATCAGAAAATCATAATAAACATTTTTTTCTCCAGATATAACTTCTGGAAGATTCTTACCGAATACAGGTCTTAAAGACACAAGCAGTTCTTTCCATGAAGGAGCATAAACTCTTATTACCTTCTCAGAAGAGAAAAGAAAACCGATAAAAACCATCACCCCTATTATATTTTTAAAGAATTTCATAAAAATCTCCTTTTATAAGTTATTATTATAAAAGTCTTTATTTTATAAAATTCAAACAAATTTCAATTTTCAAACATGGCTACATAAAGCATTTTATGAAAACTTTTCTTTATAATTAAAATCTTTTAATTAAGGAGTTAATATGAAAATAGGTTTAATGGGTGCATGGAATACAGATTCAGGTGCTTCAATCCATACAGAGCTTACAGGCAGAGCCTTTGTTGAACTGGGGCATGAAATAGTTGTATTTACCTTTTTTAAACATAGCTTTCACGGGACACAGATTGTGGGAGAGGATGAAGATTATGTTATAAGATGCTTTACCCTTTCCACAGAAGAAAAGCCCGAACTTTTAGCAACCCCCTTCCTTACAAATAAGTATGAATTTTTTGTTGTTGAGGACCTGGGAATGCTTCCACAGGATAGTCTTGCAAAAATATTTCACTGGATTAAAAAGAAGGCAAAGACAATAAATGTGATTCATGATGGTGATTTAAAAGAGGACCCCTCTTTTTATCAGTTTGACTGGGATGCAATAGTGTGTTTTGATGAAAGATACTATAATTTTTTAAAACTTGCATATCCTGAAGAAATAATACACATAATACCCTATCCATGCTTTCCCTGGAAGCCAGGGGATAAAGAAAAGGCAAGGCAGAAATTAAATCTGCCCATTGATAAAAAGATCGTTTTCCTCTTTGGCCCCTCTTCAAAATTCGGAGCAGAAAAAATTGAAATCTTGAAAAAACTCTCAATTTCCTATCCCCTTGTTGTTCTCGTTGTAACACAACATCAGGGAGCTCTTGCTCTGTGGAAACCCCTAATAGAAAAGTATAAAAATCTGATTGAAATAAGGGAAAAATATCTGAAAATGGATGAACTCTATGAATACCTCTATGCATCTGACCTTCTCTTATACAACAAACCTACAATTTCCGGAAGGGTAACGGTTGCAAGCACTGCCTACCAGTGTCTTGGTTCCGGATGTCCGACCGTTGCCTTAAAGTCTTCATTTGTTGAGCCATTTGGCTCAGCTGTATACCAGTATGAAAATGATGAAGAATTTGAAAAGGCAATAGTAAGCGCATTTGAAGAAGATGAAAAATACAAAGAGGTTTTAAAAAACATGAAAGACTATGTTGAGAAAAACTCCGCAATAAATGTTGCAAAGAAATTTATAGATTTATTTGAAAAATTAAGGGGGTAAAAATGAAACTTAAAAGATATGAAAAAAATCCTATTCTTTCGCCTGTCCCGGAACATAAATGGGAGGAGAGAACCGTATTTAACTGCGGGGTGATTTATCTTGATGGAAAGGTTCATATCCTTTACCGTGCTCAAAATAAAGAAGGAATTTCCACCATAGGATATGCTGTAAGTGAAGATGGATTTAATATAAAAGAAAGACTTAAAGAACCCATTTACGGACCAAGGGAAGGAGAAATAGATAAATACGGCACAGAGGACCCGAGATTATCAGTGGTCAGAGACAAAATTTATATGTCCTATACCGCATACGGTGAGGTTCCAGGGATGGAGGTAAAAGTTTCAAAAAGTGTACAGATAGCGATAACAAGTATAAAAATATCTGATTTTCTTGAAAGAAGAAGGGAAAAGTTCTCAAGACCCTGTTATCCGTTCCCGGGAGTTGACAACAAAGGGGCGGTAATCTTTCCTGAAAAATTTGGTGATGAATATGTAATGTATCATAGAATACTTCCCCATATATGGATTGCCCGCTCAAAAGACCTTGTAAACTGGGAGAGGTTTGATATAATAATGTCTCCCCAATTTGAATGGGAATATTATAAAATAGGACCCGGTGCTCCTCCCCTAAAAACACCTTTTGGATGGCTTTTTATCTATCATGCAGTTGACAGAAAAAAAATTTATAGACTGAGTTATGCAATAATTCATCCCCATGACCCTGTAAAAATCATATACAGACATCCTGAGCCTGTTTTAGAGCCTGAAAAAGAATTTGAATTGCAGGGCGATGTTCCCAATGTGGTTTACACCTGCGGTGCGGTTCTAATTGATGATACGGTATTTGTATATTACGGAGGTGCTGACAAACACATATGCGTTGCAACTGCAAAACTGGATGATTTTTTAAAACCTTTAAGAATATGGGGAGTAAAATAAACTGTCTTTTAATTGACATACAAGCTTTTTTTAATTTATAATATTTTCAAAATTTAGATTTAAAATAAAAAGATAGGAGGTGATTTATGGGTAAAATAATAAAAGGTGTACTTATAGGGTTGCTTGTTCTAACTGCATGTAAAAAGGAAAAAAAGGGTATATCAAAAGGAAATACTGAAGGTTTTCTATATGGGGTAGGCACAACGAGCCAGAGCACCCAGAATTCTGAAGGGTTCATAGCAATGAATGATTTTATTGCTGACCCGCCTCCAGGGGCAATGCCCCTTTTAGCCAGTAAATCAACCTTCACCAACATAAAACTTCTTATGAATAAAATACTTGACTGGAATGACAGTGTAAAATGCCTCTACGGAACATGGACACATACAGATATATGGAAGTATGATACCAATGCCTGTGGATATGAGTTTTACAGTGATTGGGATTATGTGCATGATGATACAACAGGAATAACATTCATATGGAAATACATGTCAGACACTATTCACACTGCAAATATGAGGATTTACAATATACTGTTTGTTTATGACACACTTCTTGCTTCTTTGTCCTGCAATCTGCAATCAGATAACAATCCTGTAATGAATGCGGATTTCGCTGCAGATTATGACGCACAGCAAAAAGCAACAAGAGTATCATTAAGAATAGAATTCACAGATGCAGGTGAATACAGTATTGATATTGCTGCAGCACCAGGATACAACCTGGAAGATACAATATTTATTGGAACAGTTTCAGGATATGTCAAGGATTACACCCAGAACAACTATACATTGAACTACTACTTTGAAAATAAAGAAGACAGCTCAATGGTTTTTGAATTCTGGGATTCCGATGGATGGAAATTCCATCTTGCAGTGGGAAGTCCTGTGCACACATCTCATCCACCATATGACCCCCATTATTATCATCCAATAAGCGGTGAGATAACTAAAAATGGTAAAACAGCTGCCTCCTTAAAGGGAGAGATATGGGTAACCGAGCCACCGGATGACCCGGAGCACTACACATGGATTCATGTAGTATTCCCGAACGGAGATGAAGAAAATCTGTTTAAATACATACCCGCAGGTTCTTTTATACTCGCACTTTTGAAGTAAATTACGCCTTTTTAAATAAAGGAGGGGAAGTGCCTTTATTTGAATTAGAATAGTATCTACAATATAATTTATTTATGAAATGTCCCTATTGTGGATTTGAAAATGATGAAAGAGTAATTTATTGCGGGGAATGTGGAGAAAAACTCAGGCTTACAATAGATGAAGAGAAGAGAATAGCAACCATACTTTTTGCAGACCTTAAAGGATTTACCTCAATTTCAGAAAAACTCGGTTCCGAAGAGGTTAAAGAGCTCGTGGACAATGTATTTTCAAAGATGTCAGAAATAATTGAAAGAAATGGAGGATATATTGATAAATACATAGGTGATTGTATAATGGCTCTTTTTGGTGCTCCTCTGGCTTATGGAGATGACCCGGAAAGAGCGGTGCGTTCAGGACTGGAAATGCAAAAAAAATTAAAGGAAATAAATAGCGAAGTAAAATATCTAACAAAGGGAACTGAATTAAGTATGAGAATAGGTATAAATACAGGAGAAGTGGTTGCAGGTGCAGTTGGAAAAAAAAGGAGTAAAGATTATACTGTTCTGGGTGATGCTGTTAACACTGCAAAAAGAATAGAAGAGATCTGTGAGCCAGGTAAAGTATGGATTTCAGAAACAACCTATAAATTCACAAAAGAAATTTTTGAATTCAAAGAATTACCGGTAAAACCATTGAAACATAAAGAACAAAAAATTATGTTATATGAAGTTACAGGATTAAGAAAAGAAACACCCGAATTTGAAGACCTTGTTTTTGAGCCTGAATTTGTAGATAGAGAAGATGAATTAAAATTTTTAATTGAAACATTTGATAGTTCTAAGGAGAAAAGTAAGTTTATATTTTTAAAAGGAGAACACGGCTCAGGTAAAACAAAACTTTTGAAAAAATTTACAGAAAAGATAAAGGGGAGGTGTGAAGTTCACTGGATATACCCTGACCCTTTTTCATCATCTCTTTTAAAAGGATTTTCCAATTTTATTAAAAATTATTATCCTGTCAGGGATTTTATTTCTAAAATTGAAAAAGACCCTGTTAAAATAGAAGCAGGAGAGTATCTTGATTTTGCTCTTTTCCCTGAAAAATCTCATTTTTTCACAGAGTTTGACAGAGAAAAAAAAGAAACTGTTTTTTATGCCTTTTCTGTCTTCCTGAGTATTTTAAACCAGCGAAAATTTAACGTATATATTCTTGAAAACGCACATCTTATGGACAGGACATCAATTGAACTCTTAAAATATTTGTCTGAGTTTATTGATAAAAGCCCTTCTCTTTTTATAGTAAGTGTAAGAAACTCCTTTTATGATTCTGAGAACCTTCAGAACATCAAAAATTTCTTTACTCTTGAATTAAAATCTTTTTCACTTCAGCAGACCAGAAACCTGTTGCGACAAGGGTTTGGAATTAAAAACCCTGAAAATATATACAGGAAAATATATGAAAACAGTATGGGTAATCCTCTTTTTATAAAAAATATTTTTCATTTCTTGACACAGGAGAATTTTCTTAAAAAGGAAAAGGATGGAATTTATTTTATCAAAGATATTAACTCTTTAAAGCTTCCGGCAACCTTTAAAGATTTTGCAAGAGCCAATATCGACAGACTTGGAGAAGAAAAAGATCTGCTACCTCTGCTTGCATGCCTGGGAGAGAGGTTTGACAGTGAAACTGTGTTTATGTTGAGTGAACAAAAAAAGCTCACGCTTTCTCAAAAATTAAATAAGCTTCTGTCCTTTGAGATTCTTGAAAAAGAAAAGGGAAAAGAAAAAGAATTCTACAGATTTAAATCTCCTCTTTACAGAGAAATAATTTTAGAAAGTCTTTTAAAGAAAACAAGAAAAAAAATCCACGAATTTGTTGCCACAAAACTTGAGGAGAAAGAAAAGGCTTATTTTTATCCCTTGATAGCTTATAACTATGAAAGTTCGGGGAATATCAACAAAAGCGTTGAGTACTACAAAAAATCCCTCCAGAGGTGTTTAAACAACTTTTCCTATGACGAGGGAATAGTTTATTCAGAAAAGATTCTCACACTTACAGAAAACGAGGAAACCAGAGAGTGGGCAAAATTAAAGATGGCGGAGTGTCTTTTAAAAACAGGAAACATAGAAGATAGTGAAAAAATTTTTAAAGAATTGTGGGAAAAATCAAAAAATCAGGATGCCCTTTTCAGTCTTCTGGAAATACTGATAGAGATTAAAGGGAGATATGGCGAGGCCAGAAAATTCATAGAGCAAATAGACACATCTTTAATTGACCATGAAAATGTTCCAAGACTTTTTCAATTTATGGGACTTACATATCACTATGAAGAAAATCTAAAGAAAGCCGAGGAGTATTATCTTGAAGCTCTCAAGAGAGCAAAGGGCGAGGAAGAACTAATCAAGATAACAATCTTTAACTCCCTGGGTGGTATATATTATTATAAAAATGAACTTGATAAGGCATTGGTCTATTTTAAAAAAGCTCTTGAATACAGTAAACAGATAAAGGAAAAAGAAAAGATGATACCCATTCTTATAAACATAGGCAGTCTTTATTATAAAAAAGGGGGACTTGAAGAAGGGCTTGAATACTATGAAGAAGCCCTTTCAATATGCAGTATAGTTAAAAATAAAGGATTACTCGGCAGAGTATACACGGGAAAAGGTTTTTACTACTATGCAAAAGGAGAATACCCGGAGGCAATCTCCTATTTTAAGAAAGCTCTTGAAATATTTGAAATTTTCAATATGAAAAAAAATATAGCCATGATTTATAACTATATGACCATCATATATACCAAGGAATTCTTTTATCAGAAAGCACTTGAAAATCTTGATAGATACATAAATATCATGCAAGAAATGAATATTAAATCCCAGCTACTATACGGTCTTTACAACAAAAGCAGGATACTCCTTTTTATTGGAGAATTTGAAAAAGCAGAAGAAATAAATCAACAGGTTATGAATATGTCAGAACAGGACAACCCTGAAATATTTGCAAGAAGCCTGATGAATCTCGGTGATATTTATGCATTGAAGGATAATTTTAAAAAATCCTTAGAACATTATGAAAAAGCATTAAAAATAATTGAAGAGCTTAAATTTACCCCGCTTAAATTGAATGCTTTTATTCGTATGAGCAAGTTGCTGTTGTGTATGAATGATAAAGAACAAAGTCTCATATATTTAAAAAAGGCAAAAGAAATCCAGAAAACCATAAAAGATAAAGAAATGGAAGGGGAAATAAATTTACTGGAAAGTGAACTAAAGGATGATAAAAAGGCAAAGAAAGACCTTCTTATAAATACAATGTATATAGCTCAGAAATCAAAGAATTACAGACTTCTGCTAAAAGCTCTTTATCTGCTTTCTATTATAGATAGGACCTTTGAAAATAAATTCAGCATATTACTAAAACAACTAACTAAGGATTCAGGGGATATTGACCTGTCTGAGTTTGTAAAGATACTCTATCTTCTGATTTAAAATAAATCTAAATGAACCTATATTTGGAGAATAATAAAGTTTGATTCTCCAGTTTCATTATAACTCTTTTCAGAGAGTCTGGTAATTTACATCTGTCCGGTGTAATCTGACAAACCATAAAACTCAAACAGGCTATTTAAATCAGGTTTTCCCTGATAAACAATTTTGCATCTATCCATCAAAATCATCTTATCAGCATACCTTAGAGAAATAAAAGGTTCATGAAAAACACCCAGTATTACTCTATTATTTTTTATTCTCTTCAATGTTTCAAGAATTTCTATCTGATTTTTCAAATCAAGATGGGCTGTTGGCTCATCGAGTAGAAATATTTTTGATTCCTGGGCAAGGGCTCTTGCAATTATAACTTTCTGTTTTTCGCCACCTGAAAGTTCTGAAAAATACCTGTTTTCAAGAGATCTTAAAGAAATTTTACGGATAACTTCTCTCACCTTTTCAGCATCTTCTTTTTTCTCTCGCCATATCAAGCTCTTCCTGTAAGGATATCTACCCATCATAATCATATCATAAACATTGAACCCCCTTATGTCAGAATAAAATTGAGGAATAAAAGAAATTACCTTTGCCCTTTCTCTATGTTTCATTTTAACTAAATCACAACCATCATACATTATTCTGCCTTTTTCTGGCTTCAACATACCCAGTATTATTTTTAAAAGTGTTGTCTTGCCCGAACCGTTCGGACCGAGAAGAAGGGTAAAGCCTTCTATATCACATTTTAAATTTTTTATTTTAAATCCGCTCTTTTCGTAGCCAAAGTTTATATTATCTATATAAAGTTTCATATCCTCTGCCTTTTTAAAAGCAAATACAGAAAAAATGGAACTCCAAGTAAAGATGTGATAATTCCAACTGGTATTTCAACACCATCCAGAACTCCGCGAGATATATCATCACATATAAGCAGTAACATACCTCCAAGTACTCCTGACAATGGAACTATTTCCCTGTGTTTTTCTCCCTTTAAGATTCTCGATATATGCGGTATCATAAGACCTACAAATCCTATTATTCCTGTGAATGCAACACATATTGAAGCAAGAAGAGAAGAAAACATTATGACTTCAAGGTTTATCCTCTCAGGTATCACTCCCAGTGAATAGGCTTCTTCTTTTTCAAGTAAAATTATATCAAGTTCTCTGCTTCTCAAAACAAAGTAAATAAAGGAGATGAAAAATATAACAGAAACTACTATAACCGTTTCCCATGAAGATTTTGATAGACTTCCAAAAAGATAAAAGAAAATCTGAATTCTCTCTGCAGGTAAAATATAGATTAAAAATGCCAGGATTCCTGAAAATAAAAGGGAAATTGCTATTCCTGAAAGCAAAAGAGCGTAAGGGTTGTATTCCCTGCTCCTGGACACTCCCAGCACAAGGGAAATTGCAAACAAAGACCCAAAAATGGAAAATATAGGCGCTTTAAAAGGGAAGTAAAGAGAAATCAATGATGATAAAAATACAAAGAGGGCTCCCCCTGAAGATATACCGAGTAGATAGGGCTCTAAAAGGGCATTTTTAAAGATTGTCTGAAGAGAAAGACCTGATATTGAAAGGGATGCACCAACTAAAACCGCCATTAATACCCTTGGAAGTCTTATATTCAAAATTATATCTCTGCTGGAGAATCCTGCCGGACCAATAAACAGGGAAATCATTAAAAAAACCACAAGTAATAAAGAAAATTTTCTCATCTAATCTTTTTAAGTTCCTCTATTGCCATGTAAATATAAGGAGAAGGTTTTGTCAGATAATTCCAGTTTTGAATCAAGTATATTTTCCCTTTCATTTTTTTATAAAAGGGATATACCTTTAAATCATCAAGGATATCAGGATGTGCAAGAATAAAGTATTTTACCTTTTCAAAATCAATTTTTTCAGAAGAAATCATTTTGTATCCTTCAAAAAAGTCAACAGAATTTTTAAAACCCGCAATTCCAAGCATTTCATCAAGAAAGGTGTTTTTCCCTGCGCACCATATTCCACCCTTTGAATCTATAATCAAAAGGGCATACCCTTTAAACTTCACTTTTTCTTTAAATACCATATCAAGGAATTTTTTTAGTTTCAAAAGCCCTTTTTCCTCTATCCCGAATATTCTGCTTATTTTTATAAGTGCCGAGGAAATCTCTGATATACTTTTTGTTGAAAGATAAAACACATTTATCTGGTTTTTTCTCATCCATTCTATATCTTCTTTTGAGTTTATATCACCTGCAAAAACTATATCAGGACGCAATTTCAAAATTTTTTCCCTTGATAGAAATCCTGATTCATTTATAACATTTTCAGCCTGAATTCTATCAATATATGTCTTTCCCACAATTCTATTTTTCAGTTCAAGATAGACGAGAAAATCTGTTATGTTTGGTGCAAGAGACACAACTCTTTGAGGAGGAGCTCTTATTAAAAGCTTCTCACCTGCATCATCATAGATTAAAAAAGATAAGAGTAAACTTATCAGAACCATACTAACCCTTTTTTCATTTCAAGACTGATTTTAAAACTCCTTCCTTCAACTGGATATCCAGGAATGAATTCGTAATTCTTGTTTAAGAGGTTATAAAAGGAAAAACCTATATCAAAGAAGTAAATCTTTTTAAACTTAAAGGCAAGGTTCCATAGAGTAATCTCATTTAAATATTCAGAATAAGAAAGTCTTTCTGATTGAAATACATAAGAGATGCCCGCAGAAAATTTTTCAAAATCCAGGAGAAATTCACTTCTCAAAGAATTCCAGGGTATATAAAGAATTCTTCTTTTTTTGGTTACATTTTTTGCATTTATATATGTGTAAAACAAATTTAAAAATACATTCTTCTTACCAATTCTGAGTTCTGTCTCATATCCTCTTAAAAATGCCTTTTCAGCATTCTGGGGCTCTGTTATATAAAGAGTGTCCTGCATGTATGATACCCATTCAATTAAATCCTTTGAGTTCTTTCTGAAGACATTTATGCTGAAATAAAAGGGAACCTTTTCAGGAAATATACTGAAAATAAATTCATATTCACTGGATTTTTCGGATTTTAAATTCGGGTTTCCTCTTGTTATGTAATTCCCGGACCTTTGTTCAGGCCATATTCTTTCAAAAGAAGTTGGATTTTTAAGGGATTTTGAGTATGTGAATGTGAATTTTGAAGTTCTGTTAAAATATATTGAAAAACCTGTTTTTAATGGCATAAAGTTTTCATCAGATAAAAAATCTTTGCCTGTATAGAAAAAAGGTTCAAGTTTTGCTGGAATTTCTATTCCTCCTGACATGTAAAGAGAATTCAGTGTATCCCTGTCCTTTGTCCCTTCTGGAAAACCGTTTAAAACATTAATATCTTCTCTATATGTTTCATAACCGAAGTGCAATTTTATTCTTTTTAAGTCTAATCTGTAACCACCCGAGCTTCTTAAAAGGAAACTTTGATAATAAGATGTATCAGGGGGAGAAAAGAAGTGAGAATCAGGATCAAAGAAATATGTCCTTTCTCTTAAAATTTGATTTCTGAAATAATAATTTTCCGAATTAAAACCTATTCCATAGAGAAGTATCTCGTCATTTTCTCTTGCATTGGGAGAATAAACATACGCGGAATCTGAGAAAACATCATATAAAGGTCCTGTAATACCCGTTTTATTTTCTGAGAGCATAAAAATCTGCTCATAGGCATCAGAAGAATGTTTTATCAGGAATGTTTTCTTTGTAAAATCAGAATTTTCTCTTTTTAATGTGTAGCCTCTGTAGTTTTTCAGGAGATCATTACCATCTTTATGGGTTCTTGAAAAGAAAAAAGAAAGATTGTATTGAGATGGTAGATTAAAAACAAATTCCTGATAATTATATCCGAATGAACCAAACTCTGTTTTTAAGCTTGCGAATCTTTTATCGGTATTTGGAAGTATAAAATTTATTATACCGCCTGAAGGACCTTCACCAAAAAAAGTGCTATTTCCGCCTTTAAGAATTTCTATTCTACTGTAAGGTGTAAGAGGTAAAAGGGAAAGATTAAAAGATTCCACCCTTTTTGTATTTAATCTAAAACCATCAAGATAGATATAACTTTCTTTTGAGGAAGAACCTCTTAAAAGACAGGTAGAATTCATTCCCTGATTTCCATTTGGTATTACCAACACTCCTGGCAATGATAAAAGTAAATTATCAATTGAAACAGGTTGAAGGGCGTTAATCTGCACTTCTGTTAAATAGCTCATCGGAGATTTTGATTTATAACTCTCTTCAAGATACTGGGTGGATGTTATCTCTTCCACAGGAAATATATATTCCCTTGTTGTATCCTGTGCTGTTATAAGCACCATTGTGAGCAGTATATTCATACTTTCCTCCTTTTCTATTTATTTCGGGGGAAGGGATAAGAAGTGTTGAGAGAATCAGAAATACCCGCTCAAAAACCCCTTACCCCCGGGGGTTTAAAGCCTTTCCGGTGAGGTCGGTCTCCCGGCTTAAAGGGCATCTTTCCTCTTCCCGCCTTCCCGGGTGGCGAGCCTTTTTAAAAGACCCTTTCCACCCAGTGGCGCCCCTATCTTTGAGGAGCCAGAAGAGGATAGACCCTTATCACGGTGGCGGGGGCCGCCCAGGAATTTCACCTGGTTCCCGTCACCTCACCCAACAAACTTGATTTTAAGAGTAAAAGATTAATGCAAGATAATTTAAAATGTCAAATTAATGTCCGATTCTATAGCATATTTGGACTCATTTTTATTTTTAATATAGCGTTTCAAAAGATATTAGAGGGACTTTTCTTCAACCAGCCCTACCAGAGTTTTCTGGAAAAATCTCAGCAATAAAAAAACTTTTTTGATTTAAATCTCTAAAAAATTTTATAATAAGAACAATATGCCAACTTTTTTTTTCACAGATATTGAGGGTTCAACAGGAAAATGGGAAAGATTCAAAGACGGGATGGCTGAAGCGTTAAAAAGGCATGACATTCTTTTAAAAGAATGTGTTGATAAACATAATGGTCATATAGTAAAACATACAGGGGACGGAATATTTGCAGTTTTTGAAAAGGGAAATCCCTTAGAATGTGCAATAGAATGTCAGAGAAAATTTTTTGAGGAGAATTTTGACAGTGCAGGAGGATTGAGAATAAGGATTGCAATTCATAGAGGTCTTGCCCAGAAAAGGGGTAAGGACTATTATGGAAAGGATGTAAATAAGACTGCAAGACTTTTATCAACAGGATGGGGTGGTCAGATATTAATAACAGAGGAAGTGGCTAAAAATTTTGCTTCTCCTGAAAATGCAGAAATTATGGACCTTGGAACCCATAAATTAAAGGACCTTTCAGAACCACAAAAGATTTATCAACTTTATCATCCTTCCCTTCCTTTAAAAAAATTTCCTCCCCTTAAATCCCTTTCCAATCACCCGAATAATCTGCCTGTTCAGACAACACCTCTTATTGGCAGAGAAAGAGAAATTTCAGAGATTATAGAAATTTTAAAAAATCCCGAATGCAGGATTTTGACAATCACAGGCCCAGGAGGCATTGGAAAAACAAGACTTGCAATTCACACAGGAGCTGAGACAATTGAAAATTTTTCTGATGGTGTATTCTTTGTTCCCCTTGAATCTATTGATTTAAAAGAGCTTGTTCCGGGTAAGATTGCCGATTCTATAGGCTTTAATTTTTATGTGAGGGAAGACCCAATTATCCAGCTGATAAATTATTTAAAGGAAAGAAAAATTCTTTTAATTATGGATAATTTTGAGCATATCTTAGAGGCTTCAGAAATAATTTCAAAAATTTTGAAAGATACAGAGGGAATTAAATTTCTCAACACTTCAAGAGAGGTCTTAAACATTAAGGGTGAATGGGTATATCCCTTAGGCGGACTTGAATATGATGGAGCCGAACTCTTTATAAATGGGGCAAAAAGGGTAAAGCCTGATTTTAATCCCTCTGATGAAGATAAAAAATGGATAAGATTTATATGCCAGATTGTTCATGGTTTACCCCTTGCAATAGAGATTGCATCCAGCTGGATAAAAATATTATCCTGTAAAGAGATTGCAGAAGAGATACAAAAAAGTTTTGACTTTCTTTTCACTTCTTTAAAAGACATTCCAGAAAGACACCGGAGTTTAAGAGCAGTATTTGACTATTCCTGGAAACTTTTGAATGAAGATGAAAAAAGAGCAATTATGTATTTATCTATTTTTAAAGGAGGCTTTACAAAAGATGCGGTAGATAAAATCGGGAATATTCGGTTAAATACTCTTTTATCTCTCAGTGAAAAATCTCTTATAAAAAGAGAAAATTCAAGGCACAATATACTTCTTTTAATTTCAAAGTATGGAGAAGAGAAATTAAAAGAAAATCAAAAGGAATATAATTACCTGAGGAGAAGTTATATAAGTTATTATGGAGACTTTATAAAGGAGAAGGAGAAATATATGAGAAAACCTGATCATAAATTAATGTTTGAAAAGCCTGTTTCTGAGGAGATTGAGAATATAATTGAGGCATGGAGATATGCAGTTGAAGATAAACCCTTAGAGGAAATAGATAAATTTATTGACCCCCTGTATTTTTATTATCATGAAAGGGCAAGGTATCAGGAAGGTAAATTAATTTTTGAGATGGCTGAAAATTCTTTGAAGGATTTAAAAAATAGAGAGGGTCTTATTGTTTATTCAAAAATACTTTTAAGACTTGGAATTTTTTATTCTGACCTGGGATATTACAGGGAATCTGAGGAGTGTATTATAAAAAGTTTGGATATATCTAAAAAATTTGATTTAGAAAGCGAAGTTGCAAAGGCGTATAATTTATATGGTGGTATATTATATTATCGTGGGGATTATAGTAAAGCAGAAAAGTTTTTTAAAAAATCTCTTGAAATTGCAAAAAAATTAAATGATGAATATGAAATATCAAAATTTATGAACAATATAGGGACTGTTTATATGGACACTAAAAAATATGATAGAGCAAAGAAATTATTTAAAAAAAATCTGGAAATATCTGAAAAAATTGGTTATAAAAAAATGATAGCAATAGCTTTTATTAGTCTCGGTATTGTATTTCAGCGTAATAAGGAATACAGAAAGGCAGATGAATTTTACAAAAAGGGCTTAGAACTCGCATTAGAACTTGAGAGTAAATTTCAGATTAGTTCAATCTATCTCAACATGGGAGTTAATTATGAGGACATGGGAGATAATGAAAGGGCAAAAGAATATTATGAAAAATCTCTTAAAATCGCAAGGGAAATAGGATACAGAAGGTGGATAGTCCTTTCCTTAGGTAATCTGGCAAATTTAAGTTTAGAAAAGGGAAATTACAAGGAGGCAGAAAGGCTCTTTTCAGAATCTCTCAAACTGAGCATAGAACTGGGTAATCATATAATGGAGGTAGTTAGCCTCTGGGGTCTTGGGGATACTTTTATTAAAAGAGGAGAGCCTGATAAGGGAATTAAGTATATTTTTAATTCTTTAAAAAAGGCTTTTGAGATAAAAGCAGAAGATTATTATAAAGAAAATTACATCAAGAGAGGACTTTTAAGTTCTGCTTCCTATTTTGTTATCAAGAAAGACTATAAAACAGCCTTTAAGATTTTTAATTATTTAAAAGAAAATTATAAAGAGGAATTTGAAAAAGAGGTCAATAAAGAACTTTTAAGACTCAAAGTTGATTTAGATGTTTCAGAAAAAGTTTCAAAGGAAGAAAATAAAAAAAATCTAAAAGATTTTACTGAAGAAATTATTGAAAAAATAAAAAAAATTTCTTGAATTTTAAACCCTCAAGATAAAGGTATGGTAATATATATTGCATTACCTTTACTAACACCTCGGGGTGTAAATACCGGGATGTTATCAAAGGATTCTCAGGTGCTGAAGGATATCAGGGAAATGTCAAAAACTTTCTTTTTTAGCAGATGCATCATGTCATACAATTTAATTTCTCTTTAAAATTTTTCAATTAACATATTTTTTCAAATTCTTCTGCTCTTTTCTCATTTTCAAAAGGAAAAAACAGGTAGGAAGGTTTTTTTACTTTATTCAGGGTTTCAGAAAAAAGTGTTTCATATCCAAAATTATAAAGGGATGGAGCAAAATAAACTTCTTTAAAATTTTTATTAAAATCAATTTCTATTTTTTCAAAAAAGTTTATTTCTTCAAAATTTTCTTTCTCAAACTTTGAAAACAGACTCACCAGATCGACTCTTTCACTTTTAATCACTTTCTTAATAACTTTTTCATTACCATAATTATCCACCACTTTTGATTCTTTTTCAAACATTGATTTCAAAGGAATAACATTCTGGGAAATCTCAGTATGGAGTCCTTTAAAGGTATCTAAAACAAGAGTCTCACAATTTCCAAATATTTCTTTAATTTTTGAAAAGGGATATATTTCAAGAAAAGGATTTGTATGAATGAAAACAACAAGCCTTATAAGACCCTTTTTCACTTTATCATAGAATTCCTCAAAACTTACAAGGGGAAATTTTTTTCTTAGCAAGTATTCTGTATTTGGTGAAAATCTTAAAATCAGGTTTTTAACAGATAAATTAAGATATCTAAAGACATTCAGGATTTTTTGAATTTCAAAGGGAATAAAATCCTGATAAACAAGTATGATATTATTTGCATTTTTAATCCTGTTTAAAATCTTATTAAATTTTCTCTTTTCAAAACCTACCTGGTTCAACACCTCTTCAACATCCATATTTTCAATTTTCCTTATAAATGAAAAATAATTCAGTAATCTCGATTCAGCCTCTTTTCTAACTCCGTAACTTTTATATAGTTCTGAAAAGATTGCCAGGTTTAATTTAAAAGATTTTTTAAAATCTGCAAGGAAAAATTCGTTCGCCTCTTTCTGAACCTTACCCTGCTGATAGGAGATGGAAAATAAAAAAGGCATTTTTTGTTTAAAGGGAGGGGTTTTGAAATAAGCGGGAACTATTTCTTCAGGAAATTTTCTTAATCTCCTCAGAATTTCAAGCCCTGTAACAGGGTGGGAATAAAAGAAGTCATAACCTGTATGCAGAATAAAAGTTTCTCTCTTTATATCACTTAAATTAAAATCCGAAAGCATAAGATTTGCAGAAGAATCAATTATGCCCGGGGTAAGCATAAAATTCATTATCCCCATCCTGTTTATCAGAACATCCTTCAAAATATCTATATCTTCGTTTCCCATCCTTGCCGATAGAATTATACCTATGCTTTCTGAAGGATATTTCTCAATTTTTTTCTTCAAATTTAAAAATACTTCGTCAATATCAATTTTTTTCCATTCACCTTTTATCCTTGCTTTTGATAAGATATAATTCGATAAAAGGAAATCCTTTCCAAATTTTCCCCTATCACATATAATACTATCTATAATGCCTTTGTTCTGATACTTTATATTGTAAATTCTATCAGGCAACAGTTTCTTACCCCCCCTGTAAGACCTTGTTCTTGTTTCCCTTCTTTTATAAGCTCGTATTTCACAGAATAAAGAGCATAAAGGACAACGAGTATCAATTTTTTTTAAATCCCAGGGTCTTACTGAAAATTTGGAACTTGTGTTATCAAGAAATGCTCCCACAGGACATATATCTATAAGGTAATTGGAAAACCCTTTTAAAATTGGCACATCTTCATAAGGTCCCACATATGTTTTACTTCCTCTTTCTTTTGAAATTATCTCATCTTCATTTAACTCCTCTTTCCAGAACCTGTAGCATCTGTCACAAAGAATACAGAGTTCCGGATAAAATCTTATTAAAGGTCCTGTATCATATTTTTTATAATCTTTTTTATATTTGAAAAGAGGTTGCACAGGACCATAATACTCTGTAAAATCCTGTAAAAGACACTGTCCCCCCTCATCACACACAGGGCATTCAGGAGGATGATTTAAAAGTAAGAACTGCATTATTGCATATCTTTCCCTTAAAACTTTTTCTGAATCTGTATAAACTATCATTCCATCCTGTGCCGGGGTGGAACAGGATGTAACAATGAATTCTTTGTTATTCATTCTTACTTCAACAAGGCATATTCTGCACGAGGCTACTATCCTGAGTTGGGAATGATAGCAATAAGTGGGTATAAAAATACCTTCTCTCCTTGCGATTTGAAAAATTGTTTCTCCTTCTTTAAATTCAAATTCCTTGTCATTTATCGTTATTTTACCCATTAGATTTCTCCCTCTATTTCCTCCCTGAATTTTCTTATAAAAACCTCACAGGAAATTGCACATGTCTCCCCAAGTGGACAGAGACATTTCCCTTTTATCTTTTCACATACCTCAATTGCAAGATCAAGTCCTTCTTTGCTAATTTTTCTTTCCTCCACTTCTTTAAGAATCTGCCACAACCATAAAGTTCCTTCTCTACAGGGAGTGCACTTACCACAGGACTCATTTTTAAAAAACTCGGCTGTCTTTCTCAAAATTTTAATTAGAGGAATTTCCCTGTCAAAAACAATAACCCCTCCTGAACCGAGAAATGTTCCCTTTTGAAAAAGAGATTCAAAATCACAAGAAACATCCAGTTCTCCATGTTTTAAAGGTGGGGTTGATATACCACCCGGAAAAACTCCTTCTATTTTTTCTGCACCGCAGACCTCGTAAACCAGTTCAGAAAGGGTGATTTTCCCCATCTCAAATTCATAAATACCAGGTCTTTTAACTGCTCCACTCACACTGAAAATTTTTGTGCCCGGACTTTTTTCTGTTCCAAAAGACCTGAACCATTCTGCCCCTTTTTCCATTATCAAAGGAACATTACAGAGCGTTTCAACATTATTCACGGCAGTGGGATAACCAAGAAATCCTGAAACGGCGGGATAAGGAGGTTTTAATCGAGGTAATCCCTTTTTACCTTCCATAGATTCTAAAAGAGCTGTTTCCTCACCACATATATAGGCACCTGCACCAACAAACAATTTTATATCAAGTGAAAATTTTGTCCCCAGTATTCTATTTCCGAGAAAGTTATGCTTTATTGAATCTTTTATTGCATTGAGCAATCTCTCTTTTGCAAGAGGGTATTCCTTTCTTAAATAAATAAAAGCCTTTTCAGCACCTATCGCGTAAGAGGCAATCGTCATACCTTCAATTAAAAGATAGGGTGCTTTTTCAAGGAGTTCTCTGTCCTTAAAAGTTCCTGGTTCTCCCTCATCCGCATTACATATCAAGAACTTTGGTTTTATTTTCTTTGGTATAAAATGCCATTTTAAACCTGTGGGAAATCCAGCTCCTCCCCTACCCTTTAATCCGGAATTTTTAACCTCCTCTATCACTTCATCAGGTTTTAACTCTTTTAGAATCCTTTTCAGTGCTTTAAAACCACCTTTTTTAATATAATTTTCAATATTGTGTTTCTTCTCTTCACAAAAATCAAGCAAAATCCTTCTCTTCTCTTTTTTAACTTTCTTCATTTTTTTTGATTCTATCTATTATTTTCTTGATTTTTTCTCTGGATAGATTTCTGTAAATTTTATCATTTATAATAATTGCAGGTGCACTATCGCACTGACCTATACATTCAGTTTCAAAAACAGAGAAAAGACCATCAGGAGTGGTCTCACCAATTTCAATATCAAGAAAATTTTTTATGTCAGAAATCAACTTATCTGCACCCTTCAAAAGACATGGAATATTCGTGCATACATATATCCTGTACTTTCCTGTTTTCTCCTGATGAATAAAATGATAAAATGATACAAGCGACCTTATTTCATCCCTGGATATTTTTAAAATATTTGATACTTCCTCTATACTCTCATCGTCCACAAATCCTTTTTTACTCTGAATGTAATTCAACACCTGGAGAAGCGCAATCTCAGAGTTTTCAAATTCCTTTAAAATCTTTTTTATTTCTCTTTTCATCTATCCACTTCTCCAAGAACAGGGTCAAGGCTACCTATTATTGCAACCACATCGGATATTAAATTTCCCGGTAAAATATGTTCAAGAGCCTGCATGTTATAAAAAGATGGTGGTCTCACTCTCACTCTATACGGTTTTGAAGAACCATCTGAAACAATGTAAAATCCGAGTTCTCCCTTAGCGCCCTCAACACTTGCGTAAACTTCTCCCCTGGGCGGTTTTATTCCCTCTGTAACCAGTTTAAAATGATGAACCATCTCCTCAATTGACTCATAAAGCCTTGTTTTTGGGGGTGGAACAATTTTAAAATCATTCAATAAAATGCCTCCATCAGGCAAATTTTCAATTGCCTGTCTTATAATTTTTACTGATTGTTTCATCTCCTGCATTCTCACATAAAACCTGTCATAAACATCCCCTTTTTCACCTGCAGGGATTTCAAAATCAAAATGGTCATAGGAAGAATAAGGGAAAGCCCTTCTTATATCCCATGCGAGTCCCGAACCCCTTAAAACAGGTCCTGTTAAGGAAAGCTCTATTGCCAGAGGAAGAGGTATTATTCCCACATTTTTTGTTCTTAAAAGAAAAATTTCATTATCATAAGCCATTTTTTCTATATCGCTCAGGGAATCCTCAAAAGAATCAAGAAAATCCAGTGCTCTTTCAGCCCATCCTTCAGGTAAATCCCCTGCAACCCCTCCTATCCTGTAAAAAGAGTTATTCATTCTCTGACCACTTACCTCTTCAAGCAAATCAAGAATTTTTTCTCTCTCTCTAAAACAGTACATCAGAGGTGTCATAAATCCAAGGTCAAGAAGATGGGTGCCAAGCCATACAAGATGAGAACCTATCCTTGAAAATTCAGCCAGCATTACTCTTATATATTGAGCCCTTAAAGGAGGAACAACATTTAACAATTTTTCAACAGCAATTATGTATCCAAAATTGTTTAATAGAGGAGCAAGATAATCCATCCTGTCAGTCCACACCATTGCCTGCATATAATTTACATTCTCCATTATCTTTTCGCTTCCCCTGTGAAGATAACCTATTACGGGTTCTGCTTTTAAAACCATTTCCCCATCAAGATAAAGTCTTATTCGTAAAACACCATGAGTCGCCGGGTGCTGGGGACCCATGTTGAGTTCTATCACTTCTGTTTTAAAAGGACTTTCTTTCATTCCTCCTCTATTTCATATAATTCAGGATTCGGTATATCAACATCCATTGGATAATCCTTTCTCAAAGGAAAACCCTCAAATTTTTCCCATAACAGTATTCTCTTCAGATTTGGATGAACTGCAAAATAAATTCCAAATAAATCATACACCTCCCTTTCAGGCCATTCAGCCCCCTTCCATAAGGAAACACAGGACTGGACTTCAGGCTTTTCAAGAAAACTTTTTACCCTTATTCTCTTTGAAAATTTAAATGAATAGAGATGGTAGACCACCGCAAATCTTGGGTTCTGCGGGTAATAATCAACTGCAGTGACATCGGTTAGAAAGTCAAAAAACAGAAAAGGATTTTCCTTCAAAAATTTAAGGCATTCAAAAATAATCTCCCTGTCTACTATAATTGTTAATTCACTTCTCCACTCCTCAAAATAAACATCTTCTCCAAACTTCTCCTTTAAAATCTTTTTTACATCTTCCATTAAATTTTTTTCTCTTTTCTTATTTTTTTCTGAAGAAGCATAATTGCCTTTATCAAAGATTCAGGCCTGGGAGGGCAACCCGGCACATATACATCAACAGGTATAATCTGGTCAACCCCTTTAACCACAGAATAGCTTCTGTAGTAAGGTCCACCCGTGGAAGCACATATTCCCATTGAGATAACCCATTTAGGAGAAAGCATTTGTTCATAAAGTCTTCTTATAACAGGCGCCATTTTTTTTGTGACAGTTCCTGCGATTATCATCAAGTCAGCCTGTCTTGGTGAAGGTCTGAACACCTCGGCACCGAATCTTGCAAGGTCAAACCTGGGGTCTGTTGAGGACATCATTTCAATTGCACAGCATGCGAGACCAAAAGTCAAAGGCCAGAGGGAATAGCTCCTTGACCAGGAGACAAAATCTTCAAGTTTTCCAAAAAATATATTTACACCCGGTATGCCTTTTTTTATTTCCATTCAATCCCTCTTTCCCTTAATATATAGAAATACGCAAACACCAGAATAAATACAAATATCAATCCTTCAACAAGAGCAAAAACACCCAGTTTTTCAAGCCTGTATGCCCATGGAAAAAGATAAACCGTTTCAACATCAAAAAGCAGGAAAATAAGAGCAACTTTAAAAAACTTTATATCAATTTTCAATTCAGATAATTCTTTAAAAGGAACACCACTTTCATAGGGAGTACCCTTTTCCCTATCTTCTTTTGTTCTGATTATTCTGTTTTTAATAAGGTCAGCAAAGAGAGTCATAAAAAGAAAAAAGGCAATTACAACTATAGTATAAACTATAAATGCCCCAAATGAATTCATAAGTATATTATTATAATGATAATCTTTTTAAGGATTGCAATCCTTAGAGGGTTTATAACCCTCTTTTAAAGCCTCTTGCTTTGACCTGAAAATCCTTTTATTCTTTGAAATAATTTTTTTAGCAGAAGGACAATAAAAAGCATGAAACTTTTTACTTCTTTTTGAAGCAACATAATAGGGCCTTCTCCATATCCCTTTTCTTAATCTTTCAGCTCTTTCCTGGACTATAATTAATCTATGAGAATACTTAAAATTAGGAGGGATAACATAAACCCATGCCATTCCTTCCTCAACAAGTTTCTGATTCACAAACTCTCCATCAACAAAGACATAGGCAAGAATTCTGTTATACTTATCGTATTTTCTGATGCCGTATTCCAGCCTCACTTTTTTATGTAAAATTATTTTCTGGAGCATTTTTTTTGAATCTTCCCAGAAAGGGTCCCCTTTTTCAGGTGCATCAATCCCAAGAATTCTTACCCTGTAACCACTTTGAATAACAAAAGTGTCACCATCTATAATTTTTTCAACATAAAAAGTGTTGTGATAACAATGTGCTAAAAATAACAGAAAAATTTTACATAGTTTTGAGATATTTGATATTTGTTTCATTTTTGACTTATTATTATAATCTAAATTAGCCATGTTTGTTAAACTGAAAAGATTTAAGATATTAAAGACGCTGAAGGATACACCGAGGACCTTTTCCGCAAAAGTATATGACAAAGAAACAGGGAAAATATATTTTCTAAAAAGAGGTAAATATACAGATATCTCTTTTTTCAAAAAAGAGTTTTTCCTCTTAAAAATCTTTGAAGGCAAGTATTTTCCAAAACCCTGCGAATATCTCCTTTCAGGTAGAACACCTATTTTACTTCTCGAATTTGTTGAGGGAAATAATTTAAAACAAAGATTTAAAAAATTTAAAACTTTTGAAGAAAAAGAAGATTTTGTGAGAAAGATAATTCCCGAGCTTGTAGATGCTTTAAATTTTATTCATAAAAATTACATAATTCATGGTGATCTAAAACCTGAAAATATACTGATAAGAAAAGGAATTAACAGAATATGCATTACTGACCTTGAACTTTCAAAGATAGAAGAGGAAAAAAGAATCTCAGGTACACCGGGTTTCATAGCTCCGGAGAACATTCAGGGGTATCCTTTATCCTTCAAATCTGACATATTTTCGCTTGGAGCCACCCTTTACAACATTCTTTTTGATGAAATTCCTGTTAAGAATACAGGTATGGCCTATAATAAAGAAGAATATGAAAAAAATATAAACAAAAATCTTGTAAAACTCTCCCCTGATTTAGAATTCATTCTATCAAGAATGCTTGCATACAGTCCTTCTGAAAGAGCTGATATTGATGAATTAATGGGTATTGTAACAGATGAAGAGAATTTACCCATGGGTTCTATTTTATTCCCTGAATTTTTTAACAGAGAAAAAGAAATTGCCTTTTTTAAAGAAAATATCAGGATAAGACACGGAGAAAGAAAGTGGAAAAGAAGAAAGAGAAGCCATATAATAATATTAAAGGGAGCTGAAAATTCAGGAAAAACACGCCTAATCACAGAACTCAAAATACAACTTCTAAAATTAAGAATACCTTTTAAAAAGGTAAATTCTGTAAATGAAATATTTCAACCTTTTATAAGAAAAGAAAAAGGCATTCATGGTTTTGAAACAGAAAAGATACTTCCCCGACAGGTATCTTACAAGGTCATATTCCTTGACGATTTTGATAGACTTGAGCAAGTACAGAGAAACTTTTTCATTGAGAACCTTGAAAAATTTAACAAAATAAATTATATGGTTATCCTCACGATGAGAAATGTCCCTGAAGAGTTAAAAGGTTTTAAAACTATAGAAATCAGGGAATGGAATGAACATGAGAAGCTTGAATTTGTAAAAAGAATTTTTAAAAAGGAATTTGGTTCTTACGATGTTTTAAAGGGAATAAAAGGATACCCCGGGGAGATACTCTATTTCTTAAGAAAAGCAATTGAGGACAAAAAATTAAAGGAGGAAAAGGGCAGAATAATGGTGGAGATAACCTCCCCCGGTTTATTTATAAAAGAGAAAAGAAGTGTGGAAAATCTATCAGAAAGAGAAAAAACAGTTCTTGAATTCATGAGTTTTGTCAAAAAGTCACGAGAAGATGTTCTTATCAGTATTTTTGGCAAAGAATACATCAATGAAATCCAGAGATTAAAGGGAGAGGACCTTTTAATCTCCTCACCACCCTATATCATGTGTGCAGAGGAAATAAAAATAACCGATAAGATAAAACCTTTTATTGACAGAATGGAAAATCTGCTGGACCTTTTCCCCTATATTTCGCTATTTCACATTATGCCTCACTATTCAACCACCCCTGTAAAACTGAATCAAATTGCAGAAATATTTTTCAAAAAAATTCTTGAAGATGAAGGCTTTGTAGGTTCTTTCTCCTATGCAAAGTATATTTACGGACTTTTTAAAGATATCCTTTATGAAAAAATTAAAATACAGATATTCAAAATATTTGTAAGAAGCGGTGAACTCGGTATGTCCCAGACCATAGCAGAAGAAATAGATATTACAAAACTCACAAAGCAGGAATTAAAAGAATTTTATTTTGGGAAATTTTATCTGGATTTTCTCAAAAATGAATACGAAGAAGGTAAAAAGAATCTTAAAAATCTTGAGAATTTGTGTGAGCTCGAGGAAAAGGCATTTGTGTATAACCTTAACTCATGGTTTTATTACAACACAGGAGATTATGCCAGAGCCTATAACTATGCTTTGAAGGCAGAAAATGCAGGCAAGAAAATCAGGGACGATACAGAGTATGCCAAATCCCAGTTTTACAAAAGTCTTTCTCTAATACAAAGGGGTAAATCAAAAGAAGCCATAAAAAATCTTAGAAATATGGGAACAAAAAAACTCAAAGAACCAGAATTAATTGGAAGGTATTTCTATTCCTTGGGGGAGGCTTATTTACTGGCGGACAATATTAAAAGTGCAATTTTAAATTTTGAAAAGGCCCTTGAATGGGTAAAATTCTTAACCTTTTATGAACATTCATTTATCCTCAACAGACTGTATATAATATACCTCAGGGAAGGAAACTATGCTAAAGCAATGGAGTTGTGCACAACCACTTTGAGATGGGCAGACTATTCTCTTGACAGAAGGGGGAAAATTATAGATCAGGCAAATCTCGGAATCCTGTACAAGTATCTTGAAAGATTCAGGGATGCCGAAAAAAACATCAAAGAAGCCCTGAGAACAGCAAAAGAATTTAATTACCCAAATATCCAGATTCAGGTGCTTGAGATTCTTCTTGAATTTTATTTCCAGACTGAAAATTACGAAAAGGTTAAAAAATTTTTTGAAAAAGAATTAAGGGAAGTCGAGAAAAATGAAAGTATAAAAAATAGTCCTGAATTGCACTTTTTAAAAGGGATATATGCCTTCAGGATGAACAAATTCTATGATGCTGAGCAAAACTTTGAAAAAACAATAAACCTTATGGAAGATGGACACGAAGACTATTTAAGAACATCCTTTTATCTCCTGCTATTCTACCTTTTAAACAGGAAATTAAAAAAATATGAAAAAGTTTTCAATAAAACAAAAAAGGATTTTAAGAAAAAAAGGGATTTTCTCAATCTTCTTGAGCTTAATTTTGCCTTTTATGAAATCACAAAGGGAAATTATGAAAATGCAAAAAAAATACTCTATCAGGTTATAAAAAATATTGAAAGGAAAAAAAATAAATTTTTTTACAGTAACTATATTTTTGACATAGTCCATTTTCTGGGCTCCTTTCATATAATGAGTGACCCCGGGTGTATAATCTACGGGATAAATGATATGATATTTGAGACCATGGATATATTTGAAAAATTTTACAGGGATAAGAATTATAGTTTTTATTTTAAAACTTTAAGGAGGTTTAGAAGTAAAATGGCTGAAAAAGAAAAAATTTTCGCAGGCAAATTACCGGGTAAAGACCTGAAACTTAAAAGTCTCCTGAAAATGATAGAAGCAGTTCATGAGATTGAGGACCCTGAGAAACTCTTTAAAAGGGCTCTTGACCTCTTATTGACCTTTTATAAAGTGGACAGAGGCGCTATATTCTACTATAACAAATACGGTGAATCCAGATTAAAAACAGCACGTAATGCAAAACGGGAAGACATAGAAGATATAAAAGATATTTCAGAGAGTGTTATTAAACAGGCAATGGACAGAGGAATACTTATTAAATCCGTTGATATAGATAAAACCCCATATCTTGCACAGAGGGAGAGTATAAAAAAATATGGTATAAGGTCAATTCTCTGTATACCTTTGAAAACCAAAAAAAGGATAATGGGAATAATATACCTTGATTCAAAAAAGCCTAATATATTCAAAGAAGAGGATGTTGACCTTTTAAATGCCTTTTCCCGTCAGATATCAATAGCCCTTGACAGGCTGGAAACAATAATAGAACTGGCAGAAGAAAAAGCTAAAATAGAAGCGGAAATAGAGACACTTAAAGAAAAGATAACTGAAAGAACAGATTTCTATGAACTTGTTGGAAGAAGCCCGCAAATGCAAGAGGTTTATGAAACCATTGAAAAGATAATAAAAATCAGAAAGCCAATCACCGTTCTTGTACGGGGTGAAACAGGGACAGGCAAAGAACTTGTGGCAAGAATAATACATTTTCATGGTAAGAGAAGGGATGGTCCCCTTATAGCTGTGAATTGCGGTGAATTACCCGAAACACTTATTGAGGCAGAATTATTTGGATATGTAAAAGGAGCATTTACAGGGGCCGATACTAATAAAATAGGACTTTTTGAGGCTGCAGACGGTGGAACCCTTTTGCTTGACCAGATAGAATCTCTTCCTTTATCCCTTCAGGCAAAATTGTTAAGAGTAATTCAATACGGTGAAGTTAGAAGACTCGGTTCCAACACTGTAAAAAAAGTTGATGTTATGGTAATAGCTCTCTCAAATCAGAACCTTGACCTTCTTGTTCAAAGAGGTGAGTTCAGAGAAGATTTAAAATACAGGCTTTCAGCCTTTGAAATATATCTTCCGCCCCTTAGAGAAAGGATAGAGGACATAAAACCCCTTGCCTTTTACTTCTTTCATAAATATAAGAAGGAATTCGGGAAAAACCAGATTGCTGGTATTGAAAAAAGAGCAATGGATGCCCTTTTAAAGTATGACTGGCTCGGAAATGTAAGAGAGCTCGAAGGTGTGATTCAGAGAACAGTGTTAATGTGCGATGCGACCATGATAAGACTGCTTCATCTACCTGCTGAAATAGCAGAAAAAAGGAAACAAAAAAGGAAATTAAAGGTCTTAGGGAAAGAAAGAGAATACAGGGTAATAGTTGAAGCTTTAAAAAGCACAAACTGGAACATATTACGGGCATCAAAAAGACTCGGTATATCAAGACCAACCCTTTATAAGAAAATTTATGAATTCGGTCTCAAAAGACCAAAAAAGCCAAAAGACTGACTCAAAACTGTAAGTATTTCTGTTTGCATGTAAATTATCTTTACATTTCATAAAATTTATAGAAGAATCAGAATTTTTTTTATATAAATCAAAAAACCTTGCAAATGAACAGATTATAATAATGATATTTTATGATATAAATTTTCTGCAAATTTGTTTCATTTATAAAACATTTTAAGTTTGTTTTAGGTCTGTAAAATCCTGTTTTTTATTTGAATGTAAAAAATATTTACACATTTTAATAATTTTATTTTTATGTTAGACATTTAAAAATCATTGAAAACCAGTCACTAAACATATTTTCTGCAAATGGTATGAAAATTTCATAATATAAAGAAATGCCTGCAGTGGCAGAATTAAAAAATAACCAATAACCATAAGGAGGTGCAACATGAAAAAAACAATAAAAGTGATGGTCGCCGGAGCAGTGCTGCTGTGCCTGTTAAATATAAAAAATGTGGTATCAAAGGCAGGACCAATAAAATATCCCCTGCCACCATATGCTACTGTCCAGGATTCCTCGGGTCAGGATGACGCAGGACCAATTAAAAAACCCTATCCACCCCTGCCTCCGTACGCTACTGTCCAGGATTCCTCGGGTCAGGATGACGCAGGACCAATTAAAAAACCCTATCCACCCCTGCCTCCGTACGCTACTGTCCAGGATTCCTCGGGTCAGGATGACGCAGGACCAATCAAAAAACCCTATCCACCCCTGCCTCCGTACGCTACTGTCCAGGATTCCTCGGGCCAGGATGACGCAGGACCAATTAAAAAACCCTATCCACCCCTGCCTCCGTACGCTACTGTCCAGGATTCCTCGGGTCAGGATGACGCAGGACCAATTAAAAAACCCTATCCACCCCTGCCTCCAAAGGCTTAATTTATAATTTTTCCCATGGAGGGGGGAGGGGGGTATTTTGAAAAAAAACAACTTTTTTATTAAAATAAATATGTGATAATTGAATGGCAAAAAACAGGCAAACCAATTGACCCTGCAAATTTTTTCCCTTTTTCAAGAAAAACATCAGTAGAAATAGGTTTTGGAAAAGGAGATTTTATTGAGAACTATTGTAAAGTTTACAGGGATAATTTAATAGGTATAGAAATTTCAGAATACTCTTTAAGGAACGCAATAAAAAGATTGTCCAAATATAACAATATAAAGATTTTGAAATCCGAAGCCTTTTTTGCAATAGGGCATCTGTTTAGAAAATCAACCATTGATAAAATATTCATAATATTCCCTGACCCATGGCCTAAAAAAAGACATTATAAAAAAAGATTTCTAAACAGTGAATTTTTTGACAGACTGGCATATGTGTTAAAGAACAGGGGTAAAATTTTTATTATAACCGATGAGAAAGTCCTTGCTGAAAATATAAATAAAATTCTCCAGAAAAATCAACATTTTTCTTTAAAAAAACCACCAGTAAAATATATTGAACTGGCAAAAAATACCAAATACGGTAAAAAATGGCGGGATTATAAAAAACAATTTTTTATCTTTTATCTTGTTAAGGTTAAAGGAATAAAAAAATACTGGGATGATATTTTAACGGGTAAGAGGTTTGACCACATTCTAATAGAAGATTTTGATTTAAAAAAATTTATTAAAAAAGCGAAAGGGGTTTTTATAAAGGATAAAAGCAAATTTATAAGTTTCAAAAATATTTACAGAGGGGAAAGGAACTTTATTCTGGAATTTATTTTAAAAGAAGAAACACTCCTTCAAAACATTTTTCTTAAAGGAGAGATATTAGAAAAAAAGTGTGTTATAAAATCTTTGAATCCATACAACACAATTTTTACAAAGGGTTTTTTTGAAATTGTGAATGCTTTATCTTTATAGTTAAAAACTCATGAAATTTAAAGTTTTAAGTTTTGATTACTGGGATACCCTTGTTCCAATAGATGCCGAAAAAGTTAAGGAAATGAGAAAAAAAAGGGCTCATTATCTTTCAGAAATTTTCAGAAGGTGGGGATATGATAAAGATGCAAACCTTATAAAGTATATATCCCATGAAATATGGGAAGTTTATAGAGGATATGAGGAAACAATAGAAATCACCCTTGATAAAATAGTGGAGGGCGTCTTAAATTCTCTGAAAATAGAACATGACCAACAGAGAATAAAAGAAGTGGTCAGGATATATGAAGATTTCCTCATACAGACAGGATTCTCTCTGTCTGACAATGTATATGAATTTCTTGAAATGACAAAATCAAAAGGGAAAAAAATTATAGTAATATCAAACACTCCGGGAGGGAGAGTGGAAAGAGAAATTTTAAAGAGAAACAACATATACGATTTCTTTGACGCTTTCTACTTCTCATCAGAAGTGGGGATAAGAAAGCCCCACCCGGCCATATTTGAAAAAGCCCTTAATGATTTACAGATTTCAAAAAAGGAGTTTATACACATAGGTGATAGACCTGAACTTGATGTTCTGGGTGCAAAAAGGGCAGGTGTGTTATCTGCTCACTATAACCCGAAAGGTTATAAATACCTTGAAAATTATCCTGAACCTGATTTTACAATAAAAGATTTCTTTGAACTTGAAAAATTTTTATAAAGGAGGTAAGACATGTGTAAAAGAATATGGTTAATCGTAAGTGCTTTTTATTTATCTTTATGTTCTCTGAATCTGACCTTTAAAGGCGAGGAGAAATACATTGCAAACATAAAACAACTGACGTTTGCAGGAGACAATGCAGAGGCTTACTTTTCATGGGATGACAAACATCTGATATTTCAGAGCACAAGACCTCCCTATAAATGTGACCAGATATTCATAATGGACATAGACGGGAAAAATAAAAAACTGGTTTCAACAGGATTTGGGAGGACTACATGCTCTTATTTTATGCCCGGTGATGAAAAGATTATATACTCTTCAACCCACCACATCTCAAAGGAATGTCCCGAAGTGCCAAAGTTAAATTTGAGAAGATACTACTGGCCCATTTTCAATTACGATATATACCTTGCAACAAGGGATGGTAAAATAATAAAAAGACTAACTGATAATCCGGAATATGATGCGGAAGGCGTTGTTTCCAGAGATGGAAGAATCGTATTCACATCTTTCAGAGATGGAGATATAGGAATATACATCATAGATACAACAGGAAATGTAAAAAAAGTTATAAATAAACTGGGTTACGAAGGAGGTCCGTGGTTTTCACCTGACGGTGCAAAAATAGTATTCAGGGCATTTTATCCACAGAATGAAGATGAAAAGAAAGAATACCTTGCACTTCTCGAAAAGGGTGTTGTATCACCTTCATGGATGGAAATATTCACGGTTGATATTGATGGGAAAAATCTCAAACAGATTACGAATTTTAAAAAGGTGTGTTTTGCACCTTACTGGCATCCATCCGGTAAATATATAATTTTTTCTGCCAATCTGGAATCTCCAAGAAACTTTGACCTGTATATAATAAAATCAGACGGAACAGGACTGGAAAGAGTTACATATTTTGAGGGATTTGAATCATTCCCTATGTTTTCCCATGATGGGAAAAAACTTGTCTTCTGTTCTAATAGAGGAGGTGAAAACCCTCGCCAGACAAATGTTTTTATATGTGACTGGTTGAAATAATCCTGCACGCTTACACAAAAACCTTACAGAGTTATGATTTAATGTCTTTTTATGAGTTCATTTTAGTTAAATCCTTTGACGAATTATAGCACAAATATTTCTATGCCTCTGCACACAGCAAGAATCAATAAAATGAGATTATTTTTCAGTATTTTAAAAACTCTTTTACAAAGGGGTTGTTCTCAATTTCTGTTTTTAAATCTGTCATTTCTCCGTGACCTGGAAAAATCTCAACATTTTCTGGCAGGGGCAAAATTTTTTCTATAATTGATTTTATCAGGTCTTTTGTGCTTCCACCTGGAAAATCAGTTCTTCCAACACTCCCTTTAAATATTAAGTCTCCTGTAAATATACAACCTCCTCCGTAAAAGCATACACTTCCGGGTGTATGACCCGGTGTATGAAGAACAACAAGTGCTTTATTCCCAAGATAAAGCTCTTTATTTTCTTCAAGATAATAATCAATTTCTGGTAAGTAATCCATTGTGACACCAAGCCATCTCATCATTGAATCAGGTGCTCTTCTATAGATTTCAACATCCTTTTTGTGAAGGTATAAAGGAGCATCTGTTTTTTCTTTTAAAGGTCCTGCACCTACCACATGGTCAAAATGAGCATGGGTAAGTAAAATACCTTTTAATTCCCATTTTTTATCTTCAAGGTCTTCTATTATTAAATCGGGTTCACCACCCGGGTCTATACAGAAGGCAGAATTTGAGTCAGGGTCTCCAACAAGATATGAATTGACTTCCAGAGGTCCAAAAACATACTTTATAACATTAAAAGTCTTTATCAATGTCTGAAATGCCTCTCTTTTGTAAAGAAAAGGGATATTCCCTGTCTATCAGCCTCTTCAACAACCTCTTTATCTCTTATGGAACCTCCAGGAACTACAATAGCAGTGATACCATGGTTTGCGGCAAGTTCTATTGAATCTTTAAAAGGGAAAAAGGCATCAGATGCAAGCACGCCTCCTGCAATTTCTATACCAAAATTTTTTGCTCTCTGAATTGCAACTTCAAGGGCTCCCACCCTTGATGGTTGTCCTCCACCTATTCCGAGAGTCCTTTTTGCTTTTGCAAGAACAACAGCATTTGATTTTACATATTTCACAACTTTCCATGCAAATATTAAATCCTGAATTTCGTCTTCTTTTGGTTTTTTCCATGTTTTCAATTCCCATTCATCGGACACAGAAGTTTTTACATCCTTTTCCTGAAACAAAATTAATCCCATACATTCTCTGAAATGATAATTATACCTTTCTAAATCACCGGATTTTATAAGTCTTAACCTTTTCTTCTTTTTTAAAATTTCAAGAGCGGACTCTTCAAAATCAGGTGCAATTAAAACCTCAAAGTAATAATTACTAATTTCCTCGGCGAGTTTTTCTGTGCAGGTTTTATTAATCCCCACTATTCCACCAAATGCGGACTGCGGGTCAGAAAGATAAGCCCTTTCAAAGGCTGTACCAATCGTTTCATCACAGGCAACACCACAGGGTGATGTATGTTTTATTATAGCACAGGCAGGTTCTTCAAATTCAGAAACAATACCAAATGCGGTTTCTGTATCAAGCAGATTATTATAGGAGAGCCTTTTTCCCTGGAGAGGATTTAAATCATCCACGAAAAAGGAGTAAATGGACCCTTTTTGATGGGGATTTTCCCCGTATCTTAATTCATAAATTTTTTTACCCGAAATCACAATTCTCTCATCAAATTCAAAGGGGATTTTTTCTGCAAAGAATTTATAAATCAAACTGTCATACCATGATGTATAGAGAATTGCTTTTTTTGCAAATCTTATTTTTTCCTCAAACGGGATTTCATTTTTTTCTTTTATAAGTCCTGCAACTTTTTCATAATCGCAGGGGTCAGTAACAATGGCAATTCTTCTGTAATTCTTTACTCCTGCTCTTATAAGCGCAACTCCACCTATATCTATATTTTCTATAATTTCATCCTCTGTAACACCCTGTTTTTTTACAACTTCTTCAAAAGGATAAAGATTTACAACCATAAGAGAAAAAATTTCTATATCATCCTGTTCCCTTGCCAGAATTCTCTCAAAAATTGCAGGATGCAGTGTTTTTATTCTTCCTCCGAGAATACCTTCTGTCTGGACTCCCAGGGAAGAAAGGGGGTTTGTCTCAATACCTTTGTCGGCCAGATATTTCATTGTTCCGGATGATGCGTATATATCCCATCCTTTTTCTTTTAAAACTCTTGCAATTTCTTCAATTCCCTCTTTTTTATAAACGCTCAAAAATGCTTTCATATCACGCTCCGTATTTTAAAAGCCTTTTTGCATTTGCAAGCAAAAGGGGTATCAATTCATAAGCTCTAATTCTACCTATGTAACCTTTGAGAGCTTCTTTTTCTGTAAACCTTTTCGCCTCATCAACACCTGCATACTCTGAATGTAAAAGTAGAGGGCAGGGATGCCATGAATGGGATTTTAATTTCCAGGGAGTTGAATGGTCTCCTGTTATTGCTATAACCTGAAAATCACACTCTAAAATTTCAGGAATATACTTATCAACTCTTTCAATTTCTTTTACTTTTTTCTCAAAATTGCCATCCTCACCTGCCTTATCGGTTTCCTTAAAATGAAGATAAACAAAATCATATTCCTTGTGTTTTTCCTTTAAAACCTCTATCGCTTCTTCAAAACTTTTCAAATCAGGGATGACATCCATTCCAACGAGTTTTGCAAGTCCCCTGTACATGGGATAATAGGCAAGCCCTAAGGATTTTAATCCAAATTTATCAGGAAAAGGTTCAATTTCAGGAGGTTTTGCATACCCTCTCATCAAAATAAAATTTGCCTTTTCATCTTTTAAAATCTTCTTTGCCTCATCAAGCATTTTAGTCAGGGCTTTTGAGGTGAGCCCGGCATTTTTCTCAAGGGGTTCGGGAAGATGCGGTTTGTAACCCTCCTTTTGTGGGTCTGTTTCCTTTAGCCTATCAGATATACCCTCACCACTTAAAACGATTACAAACCTGTGTTCCTTACCCGGATAAAAATTTATTTTAACCCCTTCTATTTCTTTAATATTTTCTGAAAGTTTTTTAACGAGTTCCGTGCTTTCCTCTGTTGATATTCTCCCTGCCCTTCTGTCAACAACAACACCATTTTCATCTATCCTGCAGAAATTTCCCCTTATTGCGACCTCTCCCTTTTTAACTCCCACATTTACACCGAGTGCTTCAAGTATTCCCCTTCCTATGTTGTACTTTAAAGGGTCATATCCAAAAAGAGAAAGATGGGCAGGGCCGCTTCCCGGTGTAATACCTGAAGATATCGGTTCCAACATTCCAAGAACACTTTTTTCTGTGAGTTTGTTAAGATTAGGAGTTTTTGCAAACTCCAGTTCTGTTTTTCCGTCTTTCGGAAGCCCACCAAGTCCATCCATAACAAATAAAATTATTCTATCACCCTTTTTTAAAAGTTCTTTCATTCCAGAACTCCTTATTAAATTTTTATAAATTTGATTAATCTCATAATTTTTGATGATTGAATTTTTACAAAATAAACACCCTTTGTTTTTATATTCAATTCAACTCTGTGTTCCCCCTTTGAAAACACACTTTCTTTTGAAAATATCTTTCTTCCGGATGCATCAAAAACCTTTATACTGAGTTTTTCTTTATAAGGAAGGTCAAATTCTATATAAGGTTTTCTTGATATTGCGGGAATAAAAAACCTGTTTACAGAAATTTTCTCTTTTTCCTGAACCTGAATATAACCCAGGTCAAAAAGTGCTTTTTGCATAAAAAGTTTTGCATCCTGGGTATTTATGAAATAAAGGGGAAATCCGAGAAGAACAAAATTGCTATCCTTTAATCCGCAGGGTTTACCTTCAAATAGAGGGTCGTTTTCATAAGAATCAAAAAGGTATATGGGTAATGAATTTGCCAGATTATATGCCTCAACTCTGTAGAGTTTGCCTTCTGCGCCGGGTGTAATCTTGTCAGGATTTACATGAAGATAAGGGTAATCAAAAAGTCCTATTCCCTGAACAAAATCCGGCTGTGATTTGTTAATGCACTTTTCTATACCAAATACATCATAAAAGGGATTACCAGAAGAAAAATTGTAGGGATAATTCCCATTTACCATACCATCAATTGGTTGCCAGCCTGAAAATATCAGTTTACCTCCAAAACCCATATACCTGAAAACATCATTTACATACTCATATGCTTTGGGACCGAGAAAATCATCTGCATGAACTATTATAATTTCGTATGGTGCAAAAATTGAAAGGTCAAGATATCCAAGGGAATCATAATCAGCCGAGCTATAGCTTATACCTGAAAGAAGAGTATCATAAAATTCGTCAACCTGTTCATCGGTTGGAAACCCTGGATTCCCATTACCATTTCTGGTCTCATCAACAAGTAAAATTCCCATATCAAGGGTTACAGGAACTGCAGAAAGAGTTTCAGAAGGCGGAGAATAATTCATATCAGAATCAACGGCTTCAACATAATACCAGTACCTCACTCCTGATGTTACATTAAAATCAAAATAAGCTGTGTCAGCAGTCAAATTTAAAATCTGTTGAAAGTTTGAATCAGGGTAAACCGCTTTATAAAGGTTATATCCCATTATATCAAGTTCATAATTTCTCCATCCTATAAAAATGCTTGCAGAGTCAGGATTCACAATAACAAAAGGTTTTCTCGGAACCGAAAGGGGAGTCCCTGTAAATTCAGGAGATGGAAACCCGATACCATAAGTTCCAACTGCTCTTAATCTGAAATAATAGGTTGTTCCTTCAATCAAATTACCAATGCCTTTTTGTGTCACATTACCGAGCATAAAAGTATCAGTATAGTTTCCTGATTGAGTCCCCATATAAATCACATATCCTGTTATATCAGGTTCAGGATTTGGTAACCATTTTATAACAAGTGAATCACCTGTTCCAGGGTCAAGAATCCGAATACCTTTTGGAGGAACAGGATATATTCCAAAACCCGTCATAGAAGCAACTCCCATTTTTGCAGTTTCCTGAAGAAGCAAAGGATTAAGATTCCCAACAGTATCACCTGTTGTATGGTAATAGGGGTACCAGTGAGAACCTGCATACTCTATTGAAAAACTTGCAGGAAAACCACGCATCAAAAAGGGCCAGTGGTCAGAGCCAGGTCCTGCGTTGTAATAAATATGGGTTATAAGTGTAGTATATGTATCAGCCATTGCTTTTTGAAAATCCACAAGCCATGAAAAAGGTTGATTTGTTGAAATCTCCAGGTCAATATTTGAGTCATCGGTATAACTCACCATGTCAAAGTTTATCAGGGCTCTTAAAGGCATATTTATACTGTCTGCATAACCCGCATAAAAAGAAGACCCCACAAGTCCCTGTTCTTCTCCTGTAAAAAGGATAAACCTCAGCGTGTGAGAGGTGTTAAAATTCTTTAAAACTCTTGCAGCCTCAAGAACCATGGCGCTTCCAGAGCCATTATCATCAGCACCAGGTGCAAGAACATAAGGATTATTTGAAGTGCAATCAAGATGGGCAATTATACAGAATATATCATTTGAATCAGCACCCCATTTTGTTGCAATTACATTTCTCCATGTATCACCTGCAACCTCGTAAGGGAAAAATTCAACATCATATCCCCATGATAAAAATTTATTATAGGCCCAGATTTCAGCACTTCTGCATGAATCAGCATAGGAATATCTGGTTTGAAAAGCCTCCATCCTGTATAGAAAAGAATATATGCTATCCACATTAACCTTCTGGACAAAGGAATCAATAATCGGATTATACCTTAAATCAGGAAGACCATAAAGTTCAAATTTCGGTTCTTTCTGTTCCATATAGGGTGCAATTTCATAAAAGTGCAGGTCTTTTTCCTCAAGTTTTCCCTCCACAAGATATAGATTTTGAGAGATTCTTTTGAGAATTTTAACATCCAGACGCTCAATGCCTTTATTTAAAGGGTCAAAGATGTAGTATCTGGGTTGAGAAAAAATTAAAAAACACACAACTAAAAGATTCATATCAACTCCTTTTTGAATTTTTAGAAATTCAATTATAAAAGTAAATACTTTTCAAACTCAACTGCGGACATGTCCCAGTCAAAATTCCTTGACCACTCAAAGGCATTTTTGAACATCTTTTCTCTTAAATCCTTATTTTTTATCAAAAGAACAACCTTTTCAGCCATCTTTTCCCATGCACCATATTCTAAAACAAATCCGCTGTGCTCATGCTTAACAGTCTCTTTCAATCCGGGTGAATCAAATGTAATACAAGGTGTTCCGCATGCCTGTGCCTCGGTATTAACCATACCCCAACCCTCTTTCGGAGAAGTATTAATTATTACCCATCCCTTTTGCAGGAATTCCACTTTTTTTTGTTCGGGCACGAATCCCGTGAATTTCACCCTATCAAGAATTCCCATCTCATGAGCCATTTTTTCAAGATTCTCCCTGTAATCCCCATCACCTATGAGATAGAAATCTGCATCTTTTATTTCTTCAGAAACTTTTTTAAAAACCCTTAACGCATAATCTATTCTCTTGTATTTTTTCATTCTTCCAAGATAAAGAATTAGTGGTCTTTTTGATTTTTTAAATGTGGGTCTATATTTTTTATCTATCCCGGGAAATACAACCTTTATGTTTTCGCCGGGAATACCTCTTCTTATAAGTTCTTTTTTTGTGCTGTTTGAAATAACTATAAATTTTTTATTTTTGTAGACCAGTGAAACAGGTTTTTCAAGAAGGTAAACATAGGTTGCAATCAAGGGATTTGTTTCCTCATATATTGTTTTTCCAAAAAGATGGGGTATAAACACAAATATGGGTTTTGATTTTATAAAAAAGGGCGTATAAAAAGGGGCTTTTGAAATACTCTCTATAACTATATCAAAATCTATCCTGCCTTTCACCTTTTTTAAATAAAGAATGGGAAGAGAGTAATTTGTAAGTTCCCATTTACCATATCTTAAAACCCTCATATTGTCGTAAAAATCTTCTTCTTTGAGAGATTTATCAGAACATCCCAGCCATGTAATTTCGTGTCTATCAGAAATCCTCTTTAAAATTTCATAAAGATATATTTCCGCACCACCTGCAAGAGGATGCTTCAAATCCTGCCAGTTAAAAAGAAGTATCTTCAAGGGTTTTAAATTATATAAAGAAATGTGTTATATTTTCAATCAAACAGGTTATCTCATCAAAAATCTGATTGAAATGAGAAAATTAGTGCATCATCAAATAAGTTTGTGTCTTTAATTTTCAAATAACTATTCCTTTTTAATATTTATCAGGGTTGAATTTTTTTTATTTTGTCTTATCATTATATATTATGATAAGAGAAAAAAATTGAGAAACTTCTGGCAAGTTTATATATTCTTAAAGGTTCAATTTTTGAAAGGTATGTTAGGTGTTCGAAGAAGGGATGTAAGTGCGAAAAGGGTTATTTGCATGGTCCTCATTATTATTTTTCCTATTTAGGGGGAGATAAGATAATTCAGATTTATATTCCGAGGGATAAAGTCAAGAAAGTTAAGGAGCGTCCTTATGTCAGGGTCTGACCCTGAAAAGCCCCTATTACACATACTTTTTTTATATTATTAATCATAAACCCTCCATTGTTTAAATAGAGGGAATTGAAACAAAAAAACTTAAATTACTTAAATAAAATAAGTTTTTAATGACTCTTTTTTCAAACAGGACAATTCATGTAAAATCTCTATTTTTTAACAGCTTCTTTTATAGCTTCTTCAAGCATCCACCAGCCTTTTTCAGCAAGTCTTGAAGCATCACCAAGAGTTATAAAAGCTTCATCAGGGTCGTGAAAGCCATCGCTGTTCTCTGCTGTCCACCACTCCCATAAAAGATGAGCTTTTGAATGTAAAACCCTTGCAGAATCAATTATCTCCTTTTTCACTCCCATTTTTTCAGCAAGAGAAATTGCATTTACAAGCCTTGAAAGATGAAATTCTGCATCCCGCATTTTCCCTTTTATATACTCCTGAACACCCTTTATCACATATAAAGCTTCTTCCTCATTCCATTCCCCATGACATTTAAGACATGTCTTTTCTACACCTATGGATTTTGGACCCATCGGAGAATGAAATTTATCAGGCATATGACAATCTATACAATCCACTCCTTTTCTTTCGTGTTTTGATTCCCACCAAACCTCTGTTTCAGGATGCTGTGCCTTTATAATCTTTGTCCCTGAAATTTTATGTTTAAAGGTATATATCCCAAGAGTCTTTGTATAATATTCATAGGCATCATAAATGTTTCTCCAGGGAAATACATTTGTTCTCGGGTCTTCAAATCCTATTTTTTTATCAGTTTTTATATCAGTTACAGGATTACACTCATATTCTACATGACACTGAGCACAGGTAAGCCAGTTTAAATCTCTGTTTTTATCTTTATCCCATACGAATATTTCTCTGTAGTTTTTCTTTACCTTGGGAAAAGCAATAAGTTTTAGCTCTTTTTTTGCCTTCTCATTTTTATTTTCATCATATGGATAGGGTCCCCTTTCCTTAAGAGCTTCTATAAGGGCATCCCTTATAACTCTCATTTTCGTGAGATGAGGATCATGACAATGAGTGCAGTTAAGAGAAAATTTTACAATTCCCTTCGCGATATCTTCCGCAGCAACATCATTTCCTGCTCTTTCAAATCTACCATAACCTGTTTTATTTCCTCCTTTTGAAATTGTTTCCCACCCTACAGAATAATCAGAGGTTTTACAATTCAAACACACCCTGTTTCCCGCACCAAATACAAAGGGTTCCGCAAGTCTTGAATCCTTTTTATCCTCCCAGGGTGCCTTTTCTTCTTTTGTATCAATTATAAGAGCCTTTATATTTCCATCCCATCCTTCCGGAGGTATTAATAATTTATAATCTTTTAATCTGAACCTTCCTTTATATCCTCTGTCAACTATCACATGATCAAGAAGCATAAAAATATGGGACCTAGGTTCTGCATGCTCAAAAACAAAACCGTACCTATAAAGCAAAAGATCAAAAGCAGGAGCCCTTCCATGAGGAGAAGCCTTTTCTATTTTCGGAATTGATTCTAAATTTACATGTCTATATTCATCAAACTGCTTCTCATGACAACTTCCACAGAAAGAGGGTCCTTCCCTTAAAGGTCTTATATAAGGCCTTATCTTAGAAGGAGAGTCTATGTGAGAAGAAAGCTCTTTATCATTTTTTCCGTGACAATCACTGCAATCAAAATCCCTGTGTTTACCCTTTTCAAGAAAACTTACCATATCTGAATGGCAGGTCCTGCATTTAGATTTGAATTCTTTTCCATACAAATAGGAACCCAGGAAGAATACGGTTATTACATATATTGCTATTTTTTTCATTATAATCCCTCCTTTTAATTTTAAAAACTTAAAATTGTTTGAAAATAAAAAAACTCTCCTGAATCAGCAGAACCTGTTTCTTTAAGATAATTTCCAGGATAAAAATGAGAAAAACCCAGAAGGAATTTTAAATTTTCATTTAGCGAAAATATTGAAATAAAATCAAGTTCAATACCTACATCTTTTGAAACCTCAGAAGCCTTTGAAATTCTTATAGGTTTCTGATTTGCTGCATAAAGGGCATCAAGGGATTCATTAATGCCTAAAAAATGAACATCTGTCTGAATAAAAAGTTTTTCAAAGGGTTTAAAGGAAAACCTGAATTTTATGTTCCTTAAATTTTTCAAACTTGCCCTGTCCATATATCCATAGAATTTATGATTCGTGGGATAGAGATTGTCAAAGGTTTTCAAAGTGCTGTCATTCGGATCATCATCTCCTGAGCCGTAATCAAATTCAATCTCAAAATAAGGAGAAAAAGGCAGATTGAATTTATATCCTAAGATAAAAACAAGAGCATAGGCTGAAATTGAATAGGATTCTTTTCCACCGAACTGATATGCGGATTCTAAAAGATAACTTAAATTTCCCTTTTTACTCTTAATTCTTAATCCGAGCATGTTTTCTCCCAGAATTTCCCTGTAAAAGTAACAGGTATTTATTTCTGCAAAATCAATATGATTTGAAATTGTGTATATTCCGTAAAAATTATCCTCCTCATTCCATTTATTGAATTTTTTATTCTCAATTTTGACAACCCTTGCAAAAAATAAATCAATATTCAGTTTTTCGCTGAAAAAGCCTCCTTTCACAGCATCAAAACTTCTTGCAATATTTGACCAGTTAAACCCGCCTATCAGTCTTTCATCTCCATAGGATAACTCCTGTCTTCCTATTTTCAAAGAAAAGGGAGATTTCTTAATCAAAATATAACCCTGTCTTAAATCAAGTTCATCCTCAAAAGGAGCTCTCTTTGAAGGCTCATCGGATTCAAATTCAAAAAGCCTTGAATCCTGAAGCTGGATAAAAGCTCTAAAAAAATCAGAAGTAGAAAATTCAAAATTAATCCTTGTTCTTAAAAGATGGAACAATTCAGCATCCGGATTTAAAGAATTAAAATCAAAATTATCCCTTGCTTCAAATCTGTGTCTTAATTGAATTGATATATCTATTAAGTCATTTTTGTAAAAACCTTCAAGATAGGAGGTATTACCTTCACCTGAGAGCAAGAGATTGGGGATTAAGAAAAGTGCTATTACACATACTTTTTTTATAGTATTAATCATAAACCCCTCCTGTTTAAAATAAGGGAATTGAACCCAAAAACTTAAATTAAATTATTTACAATTATATTATAAAATTAAACCTTGCTAATAATCAATAAAATAGGTTTTTAATGACTCTATTTTTTAACAGCTTCTTTTATAGCTTCTTCAAGCATCCACCAGCCTTTTTCAGCAAGTCTTGAAGCATCACCAAGAGTTATAAAAGCTTCATCAGGGTCGTGAAAGCCATCGCTGTTCTCTGCTGTCCACCACTCCCATAAAAGATGAGCTTTTGAATGTAAAACCCTTGCAGAATCAATTATCTCCTTTTTCACTCCCATTTTTTCAGCAAGAGAAATTGCATTTACAAGCCTTGAAAGATGAAATTCTGCATCCCGCATTTTCCCTTTTATATACTCCTGAACACCCTTTATCACATATATGTCCTTATGTCAGGGTCTGACCCTGAAAAGCCCTGAAAAGCCCCTATGAACCTCTAAACTTACAGATTGTCCAGGTATAGGAGGCTCAGTTGCACGAATACCTGCTTCTGTAATCCATAATTCCCTGTCCTCCCAACCATACCTGGACATTAAGTTTCTGAAGAAATCAACGGTTTCTTTGAAATAACTATCTGAAAAATCGCGAACACCATTGTAAGGATGTATTGAAACAATATCACCATATTGTGAGCCACCTATCTCAAAGTATTCTTTTAAAAACTCATAAGGAGCATCATTGTAAATGCATTGCTCATTGTTCTCATAGGTTATACCACCTTCTAATGAACCCACCAAAATCTTTGCTAAAGGGTCATAACTTTTAATTACACTGTCTGCAATCTCACACATCCTCTTGTAAAGCATTACCCTGCCTGTCTCAAAATCCTCCTCATGTGAATTCGCAGGAGGACATGGAAACCAGGTAGGATATGTATTCTTCCTCGGCAGATGAAAATAACCTATCCATTCAGGCTCGTTCCATATCTCCCAGTATTTAACCTTGCCTCTATAAATTTTTATAAGCGTATCTATAAAAACAGAAAAATAGTTTTCTGGATTTGAAATCTCTTCAAAAAGATTTTTTGGTGGAAAAAATTTGTAATGAAATTCTTCATCACCCGGATTATACACTCTGTATCCACAATAATCAGCACATTCAATATATTGGGTTGAATCCTGCCAAAATGGCATCGGGGCACTGCTTGCCCAATACGGAGAATAAAATATACATGCAAGCTCCTCTGCACAAAGAGTATCAAGAACATAATAAAGAATTGTATCTGAAAATGAAAAGTTAAAAGAGTCGATTATAGGATTTAATAAATCCCATTGCCAGTAATCCCTGCTCATAGGAATATCAGCCCTTTTTGCAAGCTCTATTAAATCAGGATATCTCTCTGGATGAAAACCCCATGTGAAATACATACCTATACCAAAATAATCTTCCCTCACCCAGTTTATACCTTCGATCTTCATAACCAAATCTATCCCATCAAGTGGTTGTGGAAGAGCGGGATAAATTAAATTACCATAAGGATATGAATCAGTGGAGTCTAAATAGCCGTAAAAACTTGCATTACTTATAATTTCTATATAATACCCATGCCCTCTTTCCACAGAAACAGGAGGTGAAAATACTGCCTTTACAAGATTTTTACCCGCAGGTAAAGGTAAAATTTCTTCCGCAATTATACTCTGATTCTCATCAAGAACCCTTATTTTTATAAAATCACTATTCTGGGGAATATGAAAAACAGGCAAAGAAACAGAATAAATAGAATCAGCATTAGGAATAAAGGATTGCAGGAATCTGTTCGAAATTGTAGAATCAGAAACAAAAATTACATTATAAACTGGTGTATAAAAAATCACAGAACTTAAAAGAAAATTCATTTCCCCTCCTATTTTACAATATTTATCTTTCTCCTTATCTTCTTGTTTTCTGTATCAAGGATTAGAAAATAAGTCCCGGGTTTTTTAGCTTCCCAGAATAGTTTTCCTTTAGAAAGAATACCCTTTTTTAAAATCTTTAAAATCCTACCTGATTTATCTGTTATATAAATTTTTCCGTATACCTCATATGGAAATCCATATAAAATCTCCATACCATCTTTACTTTTTTTAAAATCAAAATAACCTCCTTCACTCCCTGACTCCTTAATACCTACATACTCAAATTTGTAAATTCTCCAGGGATAAATAACCGCTCGCGGTCCTTCATAAATATACAAGGAAGAATCTACAAATAAATCTTGACTATAACCCATAGATGCGTACTGCGCAATTTTAACCGGGCTTGAAGGGTCAGGATTTAAATTCCATGCAGCAGGACCACCTGTAAATAACAATGTATCCTTTATCACAACATCATAACTATACCTCGGGGTATCAACTATTAAAGTCTCGCTTTTTAAATTGGAAGGCTCAGAAATGTCAACTATCCAGAAACCACGCGCAACAGCTACATAAAGATAAGGATAAAAAACGTCCATACCATATGCGGTTAACCATCCCTGACCAGGAATATAAGGAGTATATAATGTATCTAAAAGCACAGGATTTGAAGGATTACTCACATCAATGGAGTGTATCTGGTCGCCAGCACTTGTAAAAACAACATTGTTATATACACTCAAAAAATGATAATTAGGATTAAAAGAAGTATAATGGGAGATTACACTCGGAGAAGAAGGGTCTTTTATATCTATTATGTATAACCCATTATCACCAGTGGTGGCATAACATATTGTATCAATAACTTTCAAATACTCTAAAGCATACGGATTTATAGAACTTACAATTTGAGGATTTAATGGATCCTTTATATTTATTACCCACAAACCCTGCTTTGAACCTAAATACGCAAGTGTGTCCTTAATCTCTATACCAAAACACATAGTTGGAAGATAAAGATGATTTATTTCCTGGGGATTAGCTCTGTCTGTTAAATCAACAAAAAGTATACCCTGTGAACTATCTGACCCAACCGCAGGATATAACGAAAGATATCCAATATCTCCCTTAACATAGGCATCGTATATTCCCTTGTCTACAGGATCAAACTCACCCACATAGATTATTGTATCACCTGCATATAAACACACCACCATCCCTATAACCCATATTAATTTTTTCATAACCCACCTCCAGTTTTAAAAATCATATTTTCATTATATATAAAAAATTTTTATCTGTCAAGATCAATTTTTATTTGAGCCAGGAGTTCGTTACCAGGGGAATTTAAAGAAATATTTTAAAGGCTCTTTTTTACCTATTCCTGAATGGGGCTTTTTGGTGTTATACCAGAGCATATATTTATCAAGTTTTCAAAATTACCCGCGAATTCACTTCCATCTTTATAAAATCTTTTGCACTTAACTCTCTTAAAGGGTAGATGCAGACAAAGGATTAACCTTTATTTCGTTAAATCCAAAATATTTTTAAAACTTTCACTTTTTTCCAAAAAGTATTTACGTAAAATAGGTGATATGGGCAAAAAATCAGGACGGTCCCGAAATCTTAATTTTACCCTATTTCTTTGGTCTCCAGTAAAGGATATCGTTTATGTTTCCCTCGGGCTTTTCTTTAAAAACAGGTTCAACAACAAGTCCAAAGTTTACATCTTCTATGTTTACTTCTTTTAATCTGTGGATTAAACCGCCCTCAATATTGTCCCATTTTAAAAATACCACTATTTCAGGCTCTTTTAAAAGGTTATCTTCAAGGTCTTTAAATAAAAAGGTGAAGGAGTAAACCCTTGGGAGTTCCTTTATCTCAACAAACTCCTTTATTTCCACGAAGCAATCCTCACAGTAAATTCTGGGCGGTATAAAGAGTCTTTCACATTCAGGACATTTTCCTGCAACAAACTTTTTTTCCATGAGCTTTCTGAAAAACATTTCACCTGCAATTCCATAGGTATATCTGTGCCAGCCTGTTTTTTCACCTTTCCAGACTCTTATTTTGTCAAATTTTTCTATTTTTTCAAACATTTTCTATTCCTCCTTTACAGGAACAAAATATTTTATATCAGTTATCGCTCCTTCTCTTTCATTGGATGGTTTCCACACTGCCTTAACTTTTGTTCCTATTTTTATCATTGACAGGACCTCTTCAAGATTTTCCCATTCTATTTTTTCAGGATGAGCAACAAGGTGTAAAATTCCCATTCCTTCTGAAGCACCTTCTATTTCAATAACTGCCGGAACATTGGGTTTTTCTCTTCTTGAAGCATCAGTATTAACATAAGATACAGAAAAGGTGTTTATCCTGCCCTCATCTTTTAAAAGAACCCATTTATCGGTTGGTTTAAAACACAGTTCACAGAACATTCTTGGTGGAATCACAACCCTTCCGCATTCAGGACAACTTCTTCCATAAAGTTTTCCTTCTTTTAAACCTTCAAAGAACTTTGAGAGTGCAACTCCACAATCCCACGCATAATGAGCTTTAACATGCCAGTCAGTATAAAGTATATTCTTCTCCTTAAAATCTCTATCTTTCAAAGATTTTCCTTTAAATTCCATTTTACCCTCCTATTTTCCCAGTATTACAACAGTTCCAACCTGCATCAGGTCTCCCCATGCCTGTGCAAGCCCTCTTTTAACTTCCCTTTTAGCCTGTCTTTTTCCAGCGGTTCCCTTAACCTGCCAGAATATTTCAGCAACTTTCATTAAACCTGCAGCAGCAATTGGATTACCAACACCCAGAAGTCCGCCTGAAGGAGAGGACGGAATACCTGTCTCAGTATCTCTGTCCCAGAAACCTTTTTCAAGGAGCTTTGGTGCCTCTCCTTTATCAGCAAGCAAAAGTCCTTCAAGATGGTGGAGTTCTTTATAGGCAAAGGGGTCATAGGGTTCAACAACATGAATTTCTTTTCTCGGGTCTTTTATACCAGCCATATCATAAGCCATCCTTGCTGCGTATTCCACATACTTGGGATAGTAAAGGTCTCTGTTTGTCCAGTAGGATGTGTCAAGACACCAGCCTACACCTTCAATCCATATTGGTTTATCAGTAACCTTTTTTGCAAAATCTTCTGATGCAAGAACAAGAGCACCCGCACCGTCGCTTACAGTTGAAACCATAAGTCTTGTAACAGGCCAGCACATTATTTCAGAATTAACTATTTCTTCAACTGTATAGTCACCTGCTATTCCTGCCTGTGTACAGGGATGGTCGAGCCCATTCTTTTTATTCTTCTTTGCAACAAGTGCAATTGTTTCAAGCGGAACTTTGTGAACACTCATGTACCTGTTCATTTCAAGGGAAAATATCCAGAGAAGGTTGACACCGAGGGGTCTTTCAGTAAACTGGTCATATATTGCATTGAAAGTTCCCTGAGGATGGGGCATTGAAGAAGACATTTTTTCCTCAGCTACAACCAGACAGGTTCTGAAGTGCCCTGACGCAATATGATACCATCCGTTAATTATTCCGAAAACTCCTGAGCCTCCTCCAACAAAACTTCTCATATAGGGTTTTTTAGAACCTCCTGCTCCATCCGCAAGATATTCACCATTCATATGAACTCCATCAAAGGCATCAGGTGCAGTAACAAGAACAACGGCATCAATATCATCTATTGTAAGACCCGCTTCATCTAAAGCCATCTTTGCTGCTTCAAAGGCAAGTTCTTTTGGGGTTTCTTGGGCTCTTCTCATAAACTTTGTCAAGCCTGCCCCTAAAACAGCCACTTTTTGTGGAAAATGCATTTTACCCTCCTTTATTCTCTGTTTGATAAAATTACCACTCCACCGGACGCGGTGGGTATTCCTCTCCATGAAGCAATAAGAGCGGTTTCAACATCAGGAATCTGTCTTTCGGCTGCAAAACCTCTTAACTGCAGAACAGCTTCGTATACTCCTCTTAAAGAACTTGAATCATACATATAACCACATCCTATGTTCCCACCAGAAGGATTTACAGGAAACTCACCATCAATGTCAAAATATCCTTCTTCAAGCATCTCTCCACTTTCACCGGGTCTTGCAATTCCGAGAAATTCTATATGCTGGAGTTCTTTATAGGAGAATGTATCATCAATTTCTGCAAAATCAATTTCCCTGATGGGATTTCTTATTCCTGCCTCTCTGTAAGCCATATTTGCAGCACCTGTTAAGTAAAGAGAGGACACAAGGTCTCGCATCTCTATATTGGGTGTATCCTGGAGCCAGCCAACTCCCTCAACATATACAGGATATGGAGATAACCTCTTTGCAACACTTTCTTTTGCAAGAACTATTACAAATGCACCATCAGCTTTTCTGGCAATATCAAGCTCTTTTAAGGGAAAGGAAACAGGGTTTGAGGAAAGAACATCCTCAATTGAAATTTCTGCAGGATAGGCTGCAATGGGATTCTTTATCGCGGTTGCTCTATTTTTGGCTACAACCAGTCCACAATGATATTCAGTGTTTCCTGTTTCAACAAGAAATCTCTGCATCTCCAGTCCTGCGAGGAATACAGGATTAAACCCCAGCGGTCTCACTGTTACAGGGTCAAGGGCAAAGGCATCTATATGAGAAGGATACAGAATATTTGAAGCCTTTGAATGACCTTCAAGAACAGCTATGTTAAAGAGTCCTGTTTTTATCTGCATTACACATGAAGCAAGAGCTGTTAATCCATCCTGAGTTATTGTATGAACAGGTTTTAATACCGCACCAAGCTGGTCAGGAACATACTCGTCAAATATTGCTGTTCCTTCGTGATAATCTTCTGAGATAGCGACAAAAGTGTCAACATCACGTGGCTCAATACCCGCATCCTCATAGGCACGAACCGCCGCCTCGTAAATCATTTCTCTGAAAGAAACATCAGAGGATACGGGTCTGAGCTGTGTATAACCCACACCTATTATTGCAACCCTTTCATTCATAAAAACCTCCTTGGTTTCAATTTCATTGAAACACTTATGGCATATGGCTTATGGCTTATAGCGTATGGCACATGGCTCATAGCGTATGGCTTATGGTGTATAACTTATGGTTAATGGTTAAAAAACAAACTCCCTTACCATATATGCATGACCTTTTAGCTTTCATTTTTCACATAGAGCTAAAAAATATATTTTTTTAAAAGAACCCTTGCAATAATATATCTCATAATCTCTGCTGTTCCTGCTCCTATGTCCATTAACTTTGCATCCCTTAAATATCTTTCAACAGGATATTCCTTTGTATAACCGTAGCCCCCAAGAATCTGGATTGCATCAAGGGACGCTTTAACACCCAGTTCTCCTGCAAGAAGTTTAACCGTAGCGGTTTCTATTCTATTATCTTTTTTAAAATCATAGTTTTTAGCCAGCAAATAAAGATATGTCCTTATTACTTCAAGATTTGCAGAATCATCTGCAATTTTCTGCTGGATCATTTCAAAATTACCTATCGGAGCTCCAAACTGTTTTCTCTCCCTTGAATGTCCTATCTGCCATTCAAGAGCAGAAATTGCGATTCCTGTTGAGATTGCAGCAATTGTTATTCTTTCAACTTCAAAACATTTAACCAGAATATCAAATCCTTTATCCTTCTCACCCAGTAAATTCTCCTTAGAACAGGGAGAGTTTTCAAAGAAAAGCCCTGCAGTCGGAGAACCTCTCATTCCAATTTTTTCAAACTTTTTACTCACAGAAAAACCAGGAGATTTTGTCTCATAAATAAATGCCGAAATCCCTTTCCTTTCCTTTTCAGGAGAGGTTTTTGCATAAAGAATCAAAACATCTGCAATTGAACCGTTTGTTATAAAAATTTTGCTTCCACAGATGATAAATCTATCAGTTTTTTCTTTTGCAATGGTTTTAATACTCGCGGTGTCAGAGCCTGCATCCGGCTCTGTAATTGCAAGACCCCCTATTATTTCTCCGCTTGCGAGTTTCGGAAGATATTTCTTCTTTTGCTTTTCGTTTCCGAACCTCATTATGGGGTGAGCACATAAAACAGAGTGGGCAAGTAAAGAAAGAGCCAGAGATGCACTTTCCCTTGATATTTCTTCCAGAACAATGACAGCTGATAAAAGGTCATCACCAAATCCCCCATATTCCTCAGGAACAAGGATTCCTGTAAAACCGAGTCCTGCCATTTCTTTAAATAAGTTTTCAGGGAATTCATCCTTTTCATCAATTTCAGAAGCAACTGGAGCAATTCTCTCCTTAACAAATTTTCTTACAGTTTCCCTCAGGAGTTTGTGTTCTTCAGAAAGAATATCAGAGATTAAATCACCAAACACACATAAATTATATAATTTTGAAAACCTAAAAGTCAATCAGGATTTTATTTATCACACAATTTGTGTTTATCGCATTTTTTGTGCTGGTCATGTTTGTTGCGTTGACTGATTCCAGGTTCCGCATTCCAGTCCCAATTCCATGCACTCTTTTACTTCCACCTTAAAACCCTTTTTTCACTTGACAAAAAATTATCTTTTTTTATATAATTAATCTTCTTCATTTTTAACTTTTCTGAAAAATGATTGAAGTAAAAGAGCTTTCAAAATACTTTGGACAGGTAAAGGCGGTTGACAATATTTCATTTAATGTTCAAAAGGGAGAAATTCTTGGATTTCTCGGACCAAATGCTGCTGGAAAAACAACTACAATGAGAATTATAACAGGTTTTCTGATACCCACATCAGGAACTGCATATATTGAAGGTATCAATGTAATGGAAAAACCCGAGGATGTAAAAAAGAAGATAGGGTATCTCGCCGAGGATAATCCCCTTTATACTGATGTTACACCAAAGGAATATCTTCAATTTATAGGTGAAATAAGGGAAATTGATAAAGATGAATTTAAAAATGCCTTTGAAAAGGTAATTTCTGATACAGGTATAGAAAATGTCCTGAACAGACCCATAGGAGAATTATCAAAGGGATACAGGCAAAGAGTGGGGCTTGCACAGGCACTTCTGCACAATCCTGATATTCTGATACTTGATGAACCTACAACAGGACTTGACCCCGCACAGATAGTTGAGATAAGAAACCTTATAAAAAAGCTGGGTAAGGAAAAAACCGTTATCCTATCAACCCACATATTACCTGAAGTTGAGGCATTGTGTGAAAGAGTCGTGATAATTCATAAAGGTAAAATAGTTGCCGAGGGAAAACCTCATGAACTCGGTGAGAGAACAAAGGCAAAGGGCAGCGTAAAGTTTCTTGTAAAGGCAAAAAAAGATGAATTTGAAACCAAATTAAAACAAAAAGAGGATATTGATTCTTATTCTCTGAGAGCACTGGACGATTTTGTAGAGGGAAAGGTTTTATTTAAGGAAGGTGAAGATGCAAGGGAGAGATTTTTTGATTTCTGTGTTGAAAATAAATGGAAAATTTATGAACTTTATCCTGAAAAAGCCGGGCTTGAAGAAATTTTCCTGCAACTTGTTACAGAAGAATGAAAAGAGTTTGGTCAATATATAAAAAGGAGTTAAAAAGTTATTTTAATTCACCCATAGGTTATATATACATAGTGGTATTTCTGGTTCTCAGCCAGTGGATTTTCCTGAGAAACTTTTTCATATTTCCCCAGACAACCCTGAGAGACCTTTTTGCTCTTTTTCCGATTTTGCTCGTTCTGTTTATACCCGGTCTAACAATGAGACTGTGGGCAGAGGAGAGAAAGACAAACACGCTTGAAATTCTTTTTACTCTGCCTGTTAAGGATTATGAGATTCTTCTCGGTAAATTTTTCTCTGCACTCACATTTTTTGCAATTTCAATAATCCTGACACTCCCCCTACCCATTACCCTTTCATTTATAGGAGACCTGGACTGGGGAGCCACCCTGTCAGGCTACATAGGTGCCCTGTTCCTGGGAGGTGCATACCTTTCACTGGGTATTTTCCTTTCAAGCTTCACCCAGAACCAGATAGTCGCCTACATACTTTCTGTGACAATCTGCTTTTTCTTCTACATAATAGGTGAAGATGCAATTATTGCAAACTTTTCAACTTTCTGGATAAATGTATTCAAATTTTTCTCTCTGAAAACAAGATTTGAAAGCATAACAAGAGGAATACTTGATATAAGAGATATAATTTATTACATTTCATTTATGGGATTTTTCCTTTATTTAAACCTCTGGGTGATGGATAGAAGAAGATGAAAAGAAAAGATACAGAAATAATCTTATCACTGGTTTTTATCATGGGAAGCATGATTTTCCTCAACCTTATTCTGAGAAAACTGGTTTTCAGAGTTGACCTCACAGAGGACAGGATATATACTCTCTCCGGTTCCACAAAGAATGTCCTTTCTAAACTTGATGATATAGTAACCATAAAAGCTTATTTTTCAAAAAAGTTGCCTCCGAATCTGGTTCCTGTAAAAAGACAGGTGGAGGACATTCTTGAAGAATACAGGATCTATTCAAAAGGAAAATTAAGATTTGAATTTATAGACCCTGCAGAAAACAAAGAAATTGAAACAAAAGTTACCAGAATGGGGATTCCAAAGGTTCAGATGAACATATTTGAAAAGGATAAGTTACAGGTCATAGGCGGTTTTTTGGGAATGGGAATTTTCTATAAGGATAAAAAAGAACTAATCCCTGTAATAGAAACTCCTGAAAACCTTGAATATGAAATAACATCAAGGATTTTAAAACTTACAAAAAGAGAGGAAGTAAAAATAGGGGTGATGTTCCTGTCAAAGGATAAAAAAGACAATTATACTATTTTCAAAGATGAACTTTCAAAACATTATTCTGTGAGAGAAGTTTCTCCCAACTTCATACCCGATGATATAAACCTTCTACTGGTTCTGGGCTGGAAAGAACTTGACCCAAAAGCCTTATACAACATTGACCAGCATATAATGAGAGGAAAAAGTTCTATATTCCTGATTGACGCCGTAAATGTAAATGATGAATTGAGAGCAAGGGCTTTAAAAGAAAAGGACATGGAATTTTTCAAAGCTTATGGTATTAAAGTAAACACCTCGCTGGTTCAGGATGTGTCCCACGAATCAGCACCCTTTGCTCAGGGAGGAATGGCTTTTCTCATACCCTATCCTTACTGGGTAAAGGCTGTAAATAAATTCTTAAATAGAGAAAATCCGATTGTAAACAAACTTGAAGATATTGTTTTTCCCTGGCCATCATCCCTTGATACAATTGCGGATGTTTTGAAAAACCAAAAAGTTGTAATCCTTGTGAAAACAACTCCAAAGGCATGGGAAACAAAGAACTTTTCCAATCTTATGCCAAATCCCTTTTTTAAACCCCCGGAGGAGAGAAAACAGTTCAACCTTGCGGTATTAATAAGCGGCAGTTTTGAGTCTTATTTTTCTGACAGGGAACTTCCACAGGGAGTTGATACCACAAAATTCATAAAAGCCTGCGAACAACTAAATCAGGTTGCATTTGTTTCAAACCTGAAATTCATTGACGACAGATTTTTACAGATGTACCCTGAAAACATACTGTTTTTACTGAACCTATCTGACGCTCTTGGATTCGGGAGAGAATTAATTGAAATAAGGTCAAGAGGAAAAACAGAAAGACCTTTAAAACAGATTTCAGACTGGCAAAAAGGATTGTTTAAATGGGGTAATACCTTTGGGATGGCTCTGATTATAATAATTCTCGGAATCCTGAGATTTACATACAGGCAGAAAAGGAAAATGAGGAGAGAGTAAAATGAGATACAATGCAAAATTATGGGGCGGAATTTTTGCAATCTTAGTTGTAATATTCTTTTTTGTGGAATCTCCCTGGTCAAAAAGAGTGCGGACACCAAAAAGAATCAGTTTTTCTGATTTTAGAATATCAGAGATTGCAAAAATAGACTTAAAATCAAAGGATAAAGAGTTCACACTCACAAAAAGAGGAGACAAATGGTTTTTACAAAGGGATACTGTATTCCTGCCCGTTGACTCTGTCAGAATTGAAAGAACTTTAAAGGCTTTTGAAAACATAGAGGGAGAAGTGGTGGGAACAAATCCCGATGATTTTGAACTCTATCAGGTAGATGAGGAAAATGGAATCCATGTTACTGCTTATGACAATAAAGGAAACACTCTTGCAGACTTTTTCATAGGTAAAATGGGTCCTGACTTCTCGTCAAACTATGTAAGAGAAAATAACAAAAATGAGGTTGTAGTTGTAGAAAAATATCTCAGAGCCAATTTTCCTATGTACAAAGGAAGCTGGATAAACAAAAAACTAACTAACTTTAAAGGAGAGGATGTTGTTGAATTTCATCATAAGTTCGGTGATGAATTCACAATAATCAAAAAAGACGGTAAATATTACTACGAGGGAGATACCATAAAACTCGATTCAATAAGAGTAATTCAGTATCTGAGAATGATAGGGAACATAATTGCGATGGACATCATTGATACTCTTTCCATTAAAGATGCGGGTCTTGACAAACCACAGGGGATTTTTGAAGTAACTACAAAAGACGGGGGATATCATGCTTTAATTTTCGGAAATACCCCTGAAGGTGGTATGACATGGTATGTGACAGATAAGAATAAAAAATATGTCTATACTTTAAGTAAAACCTATGTTGAAAATGCTTTGAGAAAAACAAAAGATTACTTTATAAAGAAAGAAGAAGAGAAAAAAGCAAAACCAAAGAAAGAAAAATTTAAGAAAAAGTAATTTTTTGTATTTTATTCTTTACTGATTTATCTTTAAAAGTTCCTCTATTTTATCTTTTAATCTCTCACCTGTGCCCTTTAAATATCCTATCTGTTTGAAAACAATTCTTCCCTTTTTATCAACTATAAAATGTGTGGGGAATGCGTTTACCTTGAATTCCCTTCCCAGTTCTCTGCCGTTAATTGCCAATTTATACAAAAATTTCTGTTTTTTCAGGAAATTCTGAACAGGTTCTTTATCCTCATCTGTTATTGCCAGGAATATAACATCTTTACTCTCTTTAAATTTTTCCACAAGCTCATTTAATTCAGGAATTTCTGCCTTACATGGTCCACACCATGTTGCCCAGAAGTTAAGAACAACAATTTTCCCTTTATTTTCCTCGTATTTGAACTTTGAACCGTCAATAAGAGTAAGTTCAAAATCTGAAACTTTTTTAAGTTTTGACATTATTTCTTTCTTTATTTTATCAATTTTCTCTTCATAATCTTTTCCAAGAATACTTTTAAGTGTATCCTCATATTCTGTATGTCCGTAGTAATAAACAAGATAAGAATATGCTTTTACTGCCTTTTCTGTTTTCTTGTTTTTCCATGCTGATTTTGCAAATAGTCCAAGAATACCAGGGTCTATTTCTTCGAATCTTTTACCCTCAACAATTTTTTTAACATAAAAATATGAAGAGTCAAGCTTATTTGTTCTGAGATAAAAACCTGCTAAAACAGAGTACAAACCATTTTTCATTTCCTTCAATGCCTCAAGAATATTATTAGTTCTCGGAGGAAAACGACTGAAAGCTGAATGTTTTCTGAATTTAATAGGGTCATTAACAATTTCTTTCTCCATTTCAATAAGCATTTTTACTTTATCCCATTCCTTTCTATTAAATAAAATCCTTATAAGACTACCAATCTCTGGAAGCCACACGAATCCTTCTTTTTTTCTTTCCTTTATGTATTCAATTGCCTTATGGATTTCAGGAACAGGATAAAAAAATTTTAGGTATGCATAATATCTGAAATCTTTTATAAAATAATCAATTTTTTTCTCTTTCAAATAGGAAGTAACCTTATCAATTCCCTTATCTTTTAAATAAGTTATATATGCGCTTATTTTATAATTATCTTCGGGTAAATCTTCAAAATATCTAAAAATTTTATTTGCAAGAACTGTATCCTTTAAAACCCATTTTGCAGTTAGATAGGCTGAATGTAGAAAAGATGGATTTTCCTTTTCCTCTTCAAGTTTCTCCTCTATTTCCCTTCTTACTTCTTCAGGAGTTTCTGCACCCTCCTGAATTGCAAAATAAAACTTATTATCCATGAAATCATAGTGGTCTTCATAATATTCATTTTCTTTTAACCATAAAGAGGAAAATTTTCTCAAATTTTCAAAAGGAGCATCTTTATTAAAATAGAAAAAGCCGAGCATTGATAGGGCAAAGGGGGCAGGTTTCTCTTATTTTGTATAGTAAACGATATAATAAGTGGAATCTACCCTCAGGTTTCCATTGCTCTCTTCAAAGGCAAAAAGTACAAGGGATGTATTTGTATCAAGTGGCCTTATTTCAATCTCTTTTTCTCCTTTTACCTCTTCCACATGGGGAATTATCTTATAGGGGTCACCTCCGGAAAATTCAGCCCACCAGATGTATCCTTTAAAGCTTTGGGAGAGTTTTAATTTAACTTTCTGTCCCTGAAGAGGTTTCTCGGGCTCAAGTTTTACTTTGAGTTCTATTTTTTTACACGAGATGATAAAAAGTAAGAATAAAATTGACAAAATTTTTGTTTTCATATTTGCAATTATAACATAAAATATTTTTTCGGTTCAAATTTGTGTTAAAGTATCCTGAAAAACCTTAAATATCCCTTCACATTAGTTCTTTTTCTTATATGGAAAAGTTTAAAATATCTCTGTGAAATTTTAAATAATAGATTAAAATAATCTATCCTCCTAAAATCTCCCTCATCCTCTTTGCATTTTCCAGCATTGCATGGTTGTTGTTGAAAAATACATAAACTTTTTCCGGATTTGCTTTTAAAATCTTTTCTGCAACCTCCATAAGTTCATCATCATAATAGTAATGGGAATACCATTCGGTTCTTCCATGCATTCTTAAATAAACTATTCCATTTGTATTTATTACTTCTTTTGGGAAATCAGGAGAATCCATTGAAACCCATGTTAAACTTAAAGACTTTGCCCATTCAAAGTTTTGTTTTTTGAACCAGGATATATGTCTTGGTTCAAAGGCAAATCTCTTTCCAAGTCCTGTGAATTTAAAAAACTCCTCCACTCTTTCTTTATGTTTATCACCGAAATTGGGAGGAGTTTGAAAAAGATAAAAATCTATAAATTTATCAAGGGGTTTAAAGAGTCTTTCAAACTTTCTCCAGGTGTTTTTTGCCTTTCCAGAGAATTTAAAAACATGGGTTATGAACTTATTGACCTTTATAGCCCATCTTAAATTCCTACCCTTTTCTGTCCATGATTTTACATGTGAGGGAAAAGGAAACCTGTAAAAAGAGGCATTGAGCTCAACTGCATTTAAACCAGATTCCCTCACAAACCAGTCAAAATTACCACCTTCATTCCATGAGTAATACCACCCAGAGGTTCCGACAAAGATTTGCATTAAAATTTTATGAAGAACGCCTTTTTTGTCATTAAAACTTTTCTATCCTTTAATTTTAGAATATAAATCCCTGGCTTTATATTACGAACAGTATAAACTGTTTGTTTGCCTTCTATACAGGGTGAAATTTTTTTATAAACCCTTCCTGAAACGTCAAGAATTTCAAGAGGATTTTTTGTCTGGAAATTGTAAGTTATTTTGAATTTATTGATACTCAATCTACCTGTTTTTATCTCAGGGATTTCTGATTCCTCTACTCCGAGATTTTTAATTCTCACAAGCATTGAATCCCTGTTTAAATTCCCTGCCTCATCTTCCAGTCTAACAACAATCCAGTAATAACCATCAGCAAGATTTGTCGTTTGAAAGGAATAACTCGCATCAGAGGATTCTACTATGGTATCACCATCTGTATTTGTTACAATAAAATAATAAACTCTTTCACTATAATCTCCTCTTGTATCACAAACATAATCGTCCTTGAATATAACATTCACATTCTGAGTATATTCAAGCCTTCCGCCGAATTTAAAGGATAATTTTTCAGGAATAACAACATTGCCCCCGTTTTCCCTCACATAATAGGAAATTTTAAACACATTCACCCTTTTCCATACAGGATTGTAAAGGGTATAATCACCGTACTCATCGTATGCTCTGATAATCACATCAACATTTCCAAAAATGCTATCAGATGAAAGATAGGTTGAAGTGTTGTTAATGCAAAGGGCAAATTTCTGATTGGTGAGGGCATTCTCAAATTTCGGCTTTACAGTATCATTTAAAGGCTCTATAATCTTTAAAGGATTTCTTACAAATGCCCAGTCTCCTGTATACCATACAGTGCCCTCATCTTTAATTCTTGCAAAATGCAGGTGGTCAAAACCGGTAACAGGCCATATAACAAGATAACCTATTAAATCACCCGGATAAACAGTATCGCCTATATCAGCATGATAGGAATAAGGGTCTATGTGCGCATAAAGCCAGCCCTCTGTTGAATCAGGTCCCGGGTTATCACCCACTCCCACTCTCCAGTGCCAGTCTCCTGAAATCGTCAGCCATGCTTTCACATAACCAAAGGAGACCGAGTAAACAGGTATTCCCTGCTGGGGATAACTCATAACATCTATTCCTGGATGTAGATAGGGAGAACCCCCGTAGTTCTGGTATTCACCCCAGTTATTTCCGAGGGGATGGGATTCATTTTGAGGAGCAAAGGGCCAGCCTGTATTTAATAAAATCACCAAAATTATTTTCATCTTATCTCAAATTCCACAAGTTTTTTATCTTTTAAAACAAAAAGTTTGTTTCCCTTTTTATATATTTCTGAAATAAAGCCTTCTCCTAAATCATCTTCAAAAACCTGATTTCCTTTTAAATCAAAGACCTTTATAAAACTTTCCTCTTTATATAAAATTCCTGTATAAACAAATTTCTTTCCCGCATAAAGGGATGTTATAGAGCCTTTAATTTTTATTTTTTTATAAAAATCCCCTTTTACATCATAAATATAAATTTCGTTTTTTGTAGAATAGGTAACAATGTTTTCTGAAACAGAAATCTTTCTTATGTAAGAAGGGGAAGGTAAAAACTTTTTAAAAGATTTTCCCTCAATCCATATTTTGCGAGGTGATATTTTTAAAACTCCTTCATTCAGATAATAAAAATCAATCAAACCCTTATAAAATTTCTTATAATTCTCAGCCAGAACCAAAACACCATCTTCAACTCTTGCAATAAATTTATCTCCTGAAAAATGCCCTCCTGAAAAGAAGTTTATATTAAAGGATTTTAAAAATTTACCGTTTTTATAAAAATTGAGAATGCCCTTTTTGATTCCCGCAATGTATCTTAAATCATCTGAAAAATAAAAACCCGTTTCACCCTTTGTGTTAACTGAAAAGATTTTTTCATTCTCTTTGAATATATCAAGACTTAAAACAGAAAATTCAAACCCCTTTCCCTGCACCACGGGAGTGTAATAAAAGGCAGGGTTTTTAAGGGGTATTGCATTTTCGGGGACTTCTGAAATCCTGAGAAGGTTTAAAGAAAAAGAAATTATAAACAAAATCATAATTTAATTATATAAATTTTAAAAATTAAAAATCAAATTTGCCATGTGTGAACTTCCTGAATGATTTTTTTTAAATTATCAATAGGGGTTCCGGGCAATATTCCGTGTCCGAGATTAAATATAAATCCGTTAATTCCTCTCCTTACATCTTTTATTTTATCAAGTTCCTTTTTTATCATATCAAAATTTGAAAACAGAATTGCGGGGTCTAAATTTCCCTGAACCGCATGTTCTTTACCGAGAAAATCAATTGCAAAATGAAGCGGAACTCTCCAGTCAACCCCTATTACCTCACAGGAATATCCATTAATTATGGTTATAAGATGGGTGCTTGCAACAGAGAAATAAATTCTTATTTTACCCTCAATAGATTTAAAGATTTTCTGTGTGTAAGGGAAAATCATTTTTGAATAGACCTCTGTGGATAAAGCACCTGCCCATGAATCAAAGAGCATCAAAGCATCACATCCTGAATCGGCCTGAAATTTCAGAAATTCAGCAATCCCATGAGATATTTTTTCCATTAAATCATGCCATTCCAATGATTTTTTATAAATGAACTTTCTTGTTTCAGGGAAATCCCTCTGGAATCTACCTTCAATTAAATAAGACAGAAGGGTAAAGGGCGCTGATGTGAAACCTATTAAAGGAACATCAAGTTCTTTTTTGAGGATTTCTATCTCCTTTTTTAAAAAATTAAAAGGCATTAATGAAAAACTTTCTATTTTTTTATCTTTAACAAAAGGACCTTCTCCTTTTCCCCATTCAAAATCAATACCAAATCCCCAGAGAATAACAAGCAGGTCAGAAAAAAGAATCGCTGCATCAAGGTCAAGATATTTGAAGGGCATAAGGGTTATTTTTGCTGAAAGTTCAGGATTTTTAACAAGTTCCCTCATGGAATACTTTTTCCTCAATTCAAGATATTCCGGGATATATCTCCCGGCCTGTCTCATAAACCATACAGGGACCCTGTCAGGTTTTTCCCTCAAACACGCTTTTATAAAATCTTTTTTCATCTAACAAACCTCATTGAAAAATAAATTATAAGAAGTGCAATTAAAAGGTTAAGCCTTGCTACAAGCATTGTGAGTTTAAAATAAAAGGCAGGTGGATTTTCTTTTGCAGCTCTGGATGCTATGTAAAAGTCATGAAGAGCCTTTAAAGGTAAAAGAATACCAAAAAGGACTAATTTTATAACCATATCAGTATCAACACCACCCCATCGGTATATTAAAAGAAGCGTTCCTGTAAGCACTAATAAAAATACAGAAATCCATGTGCCAACCCTGAAGGTTCTGCCCAGTGCCCTGAAACCCGGAACAAGCGAAGCACTTTTATAAACATGCCTCATGCTCATCCCAAAAGAGATAAACAAAAGGTTTCCTCCCACCCAGTAAAGGGCAGATAAAAGATGAAGGTATATTAAAATCTGTTCAACTGCTTCTGGCATAAAGATTTCAATTATAAAGACTTGTCATAAAAAGTAACAAATTTATCCCTTTAATATTTTTTCTATCTTATTCAGTCACCTCTTCTCCATAAAACTATTCCGTATATTCCCATTAAAAAACCGAGAAATCCAAAAGCGCCGTAGGAAAGGGATAAACTCTTAAGGGCAAGAAAGGGAACCAGGATAAATTCAAGGATTCCAAGGACATAGAAAAAGGGAGCAACAAGACCTGATATAAAAAATCCCACACCTGTTGCGTATCCCCAGTAAAGGGTGGCAAGATGTCCAACAGTTTTCCATCCAGCAACATAACCGCTTATAACATAGAATATTGCCATACCCGCCATTATAACTCCCCAGAGAATGCCTATTCTTGAAGCAATGGGGTATTTAACAGAAAGTCTTTTCCTTTTTCTCCCGTAAGCATATCCATAAATTACATTAAATGCAATTATGGAAAGGATTATCAAAATCAGAATTATAAAAATAAAGGGAAGTTTGAAGACATACACAGAAAGGAAAAACGCAAGTGCAACTATAAACCAGGATATAAAGGAAAGCAAAAAGCCCGATACATGTATTGTGCAGAGGAAAAATGCAAGGGGAAGGGTCTCAAACCACAAGAGATATCTTTCTGTTATTAAGGTAATCAGGGTATTGATTGCAATGTAAAATCCAAAGACAATCATGTATATTGCAAACCCCTTGATTTCTCTTTTACCTCTTTCAGCAAGCATCTTAAGCAAATCCACAACTTCCATCACCTCTTTTATTTCTTTTTTCTCCATTTTAACTTCCTATGTTTTTTAAAATTTCTTTTAAATTTTCAAGATACCCTGAAAGTTTTTTCCTCCTCTCCTTTGTCAATTTATAAAAGGTTCTCGGTCTTCTACCAACAAAGGTTTTCCTTACACTTATATATTTTTTCTCTTCAAGGGTTCTTAAATGGGATGCAAGGTTCCCCTCTGTTGCACCCGTAAATTCTTTAAGACTGTTAAAATCGGATTCTTCATTCTGGAGAAGATAAATTAAAATTGCAAATCGTGTTTTTTCATGAATTACAGGGTCAAGGTTTTTAAACTCCATTTCTACTCCTCTTCTCTTTTAAATGCACCGAATGTAAAGTTAAAGTTAAAATAAAAACCAGAAGGTGTAAAATCAGGATGAGAAAGAACCCTGTAGCCACCGTTGAGTTTCCATGAGGAGGAAAAAGAATGAGAATAACCCGCTCTCAGTAAAATCCCAGTGAACTTTTTAACGGGAATAAATATGTTCAGGGAAGGAGAAACCGTAATACCACTTATGCTGATTTCAGAAATCCTTGCAGGATTTTCAAGCAGAGAATCAAAAGGAATATCACCGCTTTCTGGTATTAATTTTATGCTTATTCCAGAACCACCGAGCCCCAGAGAAGGAGCAAGAAAAAAGAACTTTGTGTGTAAGACAATATACCCTATATCAAAAAATCCGCTTCCATATGAAAATTCAAGGGTCAAATCTTCTGAAGATGAACTTGAAGATGCGCCAAATCCTCCTCCGCCTAACAGAAGATTTTCAATAACAGCCCATCCTGCTCCACCCCATCCATAAGAGATATCCTTTACCTTAGAAATTTCGTGAGCTTCTAAGGATTTATTCAGTTCGCTTACCCGAGGCATTATGCCCCACACTCCAAATCCACCAGTCCCCCCGCTGAGGGAGACTTTTAGAACCAGCACATATATGATTGCACCAATCATTTTTCACCTCCTGCCCCGACAGAGTCGTGGCTGTTAATGGTAAACAATTTATTGTTTATAATTTTTAAATTTTTTATTCCCATTTTCGCACACAATTGCAAAACCCATGATAATTTGCACATACACCTCCCATCATGGATATAAACCCCCAGAAAAGAGGACCACCAACAATATGGGAAAAAACAGGCTTGAAACTGGGCAGAAGATATACGCCCCATGTAATCAAAAAAGCTCCCAGTATTATACAGGTATGACCAAAGATAACAAGGGCAGCTCTTCCTCCACGCCATCCTAAATAAACAAGTGATGCCCCGATTAAAAAAGGGATGAACGAAGAACCAGGATTTTTTGTACTCATAAGTGATATAACCCCCAGAATAAAAAGCACCATACCCGAGATAAAGGCAACCGGTCTTTTTGGTTTCATATTCTTTCCTCCTTTTTAAAGTTTAAATAAATTTAATGTCAATAAATTTTTTACCCTGTAACAATTTTTCCTTTGTGAGTTTCATTTTTCCCTTTCTCATATATATTGTTAAAACAACAGTTATAGCAATTGTCACCAGTCTAAAAACATTTGCCACTTTACCTCCCATTACATTTTCACCTGCAGAAAAAACAATCCACCATAAATTCATAAATAAATGTATGCCAATCGGAACCCAGAGATTTTTGTCCCACTCTATAAATAACCATGAGAACCAGGCCCCTCCTGTAAAAGTGATAAAAAATATTATCAATGCACCGGTAATATTCTGACTCTGATAAAAATGCCCTATCGCAAAAAAAATAGAACTTATAGCCACTGCTGGCACAAATCCCCATCCTGCTTTTCTGTAAAGGTATCCAAATAAAAAACCTCTGAAAAGAATTTCCTCCATAAAAGCAGGAAACAGGGCACCCATTAAGATTTCTCTAAAAGAAAACACAGGATTTCCAAATAAAACAAAGTACCCTATTAACATTGGTAAAGTTGAGAAAAATGAAAAAGAAATACCTTTTATTAATCTGCAATCTAAACCAAGTTCTCTCAAAAAGATTTTTATATTAAATCCATGAAATAGAACCATGGCTATAAATACAGGAATTAACCAGGTTATATAGCGAACAAAGTTAAGAATCAGAGGATTAAAATTTTTAAGAATACTACCGTAAAAAATGAAAATAACTTTATAAGAATACATTGAAACCCCAAAGGCTAAAATGGTAATTATAGAAACTTTTAAAGAATTAAATTTCATATATCCTCCCTTTTAAAGTTTGCAAATACAAGATACAGTTTTATATTTTTCATAATTAACTTTGAAATAAAAAGTATAATGTATTTAAAAGTAATTTGTCAAGTAGAAAGCAAAAAATTGTCCTGCTTTTTTCAATATAAAATTCATCCACCTTCTTGCCTCTTTCCTTTAAATTTCTGTAAAACCTTGCGGAATTTAAGAACACGGTATTAATTTGATATCACTCTTTTCTTTTCTTTATAATTTCCCTTATGAATTTTCTTGCAATCTCAATTCTTGCGGGTTCTCTGTGGGGAGCAGGTGAGGTTTTGATATGGAATCTCCTGAAAATCGCAAATGTGGGAATGAAATCCCCTTTTGTTTTTGCCTACGGGATTTTTATTCTCGCAGTTTCAAGAATGCTCTATAACAAAAAGGGGCTTTCGGTTTTAACAGGATTGATTGCAGTTTCCTTTAAATTCCTGCACTCACCGATTTTCCCATGCCAGTTTATCGCGGTAATGATAGAAGCCCTTTCCTTTGAAGCAGGATTTTTATTAATACCTTATTTTAAAAGTATTTTAATACCCTTATTTGCAACATATTTGAGTTATGCAGGATTTGCTCTGTCAGCAGTTTATATTTTAAGGATTTCAGGATGGGTTAAAAGGGGAATTTCGGGTATAAACCATTATATTTTTGTAAACGGTTCAATTGCCTTTCTCCTTTCAATCCTTGCCTTTAACCTGGCATTAATTCTTGCAAAAAAACTTTCAGAAAGAGAATTTAAGACACTTGCGTTTTTTTATAAAAGATACGGAGTTATTTTTTCAATTTTATTTTTTATAACTGCATGGCTTCTGGTAAATATTTAATAAACAGAATACACAAAGAAAAAGGATTTGTATCAAAGAAAAAGGCAGAAAAAATAGCAGGGGAAGAAAAAAAGACCTTTTCCAGCCTCTACGAATTTCTTTCCTTTTATACACTTTTTAAAACAAAAGAAAAAGCCAAACACACTGTAAGGGTTTGTAAAAATCTTTCCTGTCATGTGGATAATGGAAATAAAATTCTGGAGAAATTAAAGGAGACCCTTGGAGTTGACCCTAGAGAGAGAACTCCTGATGGTGAATTTGCTCTTGAGGAAACCAGTTGCCTTGGAGCATGTGCCCTATCCCCTGCCTTAATGATAGATGAAATAACTTTCGCCAATGTAACACCAGATATGATTCCTCTATTGATCAAAGAGTTTAAAAAACAAAAAATAAAGCCCTTAAAAATACCCATCTCTGCTCCTTATGGAAAGTTTCTTTTAAGGAATGTTTATGAAATAGACCCCTTTGATATTGAAGAATATATCAAAAAAGGCGGATATCAGGCTCTTAAAAAGGCTCTGGAAAGGAAAGATTCTTTTATAATAGAGGAAATAAAAAATTCGGGTCTTAGAGGACGGGGAGGAGCAGGATTTCCAACCGGACTTAAATGGGAATTTGTAAAAAAGGAGAAGGAAAAACCAAAATTTGTGATATGCAATGCAGATGAGGGAGAACCCGGAACCTTTAAGGATAGAATTCTCATTGAAAATGACCCCTATTCAGTGATTGAGGGTATGATAATAGCAGGGTTTGCAATCGGAGCAGAAAAAGGTATCATTTATATAAGGGGGGAATATGAGATGGGTTTCAGGATTCTTGAAAATGCGATTAACCAGGCGCGGGAAAAGGGTTTTCTCGGTGAAAACATCTCAGGGAGTGATTTTTGCTTTGACATAGAAATTGTAAAGGGAGCAGGAAGTTATGTATGCGGTGAGGAAACCGCACTTATTGAATCTGTTGAAGGGAAAAGGGGTGAACCGAGAAAAAAACCGCCCTATCCTTCAAACAAAGGTCTTTATGGAAAACCAACTCTTATAAACAATGTTGAAACCCTTGCAAATGTTCCTCTTATTTTATTAAAGGGCTCAGAATGGTTTAATAAGAGGGGAACAGTGTTGTTAAGCCTTTCCTGTGATTTTAACTGGAAGGGGGTATGTGAAATTCCTCTTGGAACATCCCTTGAGTATGTTGTAAATGAAATCGGGAAGGGAATAAAAGACGGAAAATTAAAATTTTTGATTTTAGGAGGTGTTTCAGGAAATATCATTCTCCCTCACGATGTAGATGTAAAATTGGACTACGAGGATTTATACGGAATCAACAAATCTTTGGGTTCAGGTGCAATAATTGCCCTCAATGAAAAAAGATGTTCTGTGGATGTTGCAAAAAACATAATTGAGTTTTTTAGACACGAAAGTTGTGGTAAATGTATTCCCTGCATGAGAGGAACCGAGGAATCTGCAAGAATAATAAGGGATATATGGGAAGGAAACGGAATTCAGAGAGATATAGAACTTCTTTTTGAAATTGCAGAAACCATGGAACTTTCTTCCTTCTGCCCTCTTGGTCAAACCGCATTAAAGGTGATTAAGGAATTAATTCTGGAATTTAGAGAAGAATGGGATACTCATATAAAAGAAAAGGTTTGTCCTCTGGGAGTGTGTGGGAATGAATAATAGGGTTAGAATAAAAATTGATGGAAAAGAATACTCATTTCCTCAAGGCATCAAAATAATAGATGCGTGCAAAGAAATAGGTATTGAAATACCTGCGCTATGCTATCTGGAAGAAATATCAGAAGAGGGAACATGTGGTTTATGCGTTGTTGAGGTAAAAGGCTCTAAAACACTTCAAAGGGCTTGTATTACAGAAATTACAGATGGTATGGAAATTATTACGGATTCTGAGAAAATCCATAAAGTCAGGAAAATGAATCTGGAATTTATTTTATCGATACATCCTGCTGAATGTATCACCTGTGATGCAGATGGCGATTGTCTCCTGCAGGATTTAGCATACAGATACGGTGTATCAAGAAGTAGATTTATTGAGAGAGAAATTCTTTATAAAAAAACAGGTGTTCTCCAGGAAAATTTAAGGACAGGATACAAGTATACCGAGGCATGGGACACAAATCCTTTTATAAAGTTTTACCCTGATAAATGCATCCTGTGCAGAAGATGTGTAAATGCCTGCAAAAATCAGGCAATTATTGATGTTATAGGAATTGTAAATAGAGGATATAAAACAAAAATAACAACACCCTTTGAAATCCCTCTTGAAAAAACAAAATGTCAGTTCTGCGGAGCATGCATACAGGCGTGTCCAACAGGAGCCTTAATTGAAAAACCAAGAATAGGAAAAGGTAAAGTTTTTCATCTTAAAAAAACAGAAACAGTTTGTGCTTACTGTGGAGTTGGCTGTGAACTTGTGCTTTATACTGATTCAAAAAACAGAATAGTTCGGGCAAAGGGTAAAGAAGACTCACCTGTCAATAAAGGAAAACTCTGCGTAAAGGGAAGATATGGATTTGAATATGTAAACAGTCCTGAAAGACTTACAAAACCTTTAATAAAAGAAAACGGTAAATTCAGGGAAGCCGAATGGGAGGAAGCCCTTGATTATGTAGCTAAAAGGCTTAAGGAAATAAAGGAAAAATACGGGTCTGATTCCATAGGATTGCTCGGCTCTTCAAGATGCACAAACGAAGATAACTATGTCTTACAGAAGTTTGCAAGAGCGGTAATTGGAACAAACAATGTTGACAACTGCGCAAGATTATGCCATGCTTCAACCGTAACAGGTCTTGGTAAGGCACTCGGAGCAGGTGCTGCAACCAACTATATTGAAGATATAAAAAACATAGATGTTATGTTTGTCATAGGTTCCAACATGACAGAAACCCACCCTGTAATCTCACAGTTTGTTAAAGAACACAAAAAAAAGACAGGTGCAAAGCTCGTTGTATGTGACCCCAGAAAAATAGACCTTGCCGAATACGCTGATATATACATTCAGCATTACCCGGGAACTGATGTCGCTCTTTTAAATGGCATAATGAAGGTTATAATAGATAAAGGATTAATAAACAAAAAATTCATAGAAGAAAATACAGAGGGTTTTGAAGAATTTTTAAAAGTTGTTTCAAAATACGACCTTGATAAGGTTTCAAAAATCACAGGTGTTCCAGCTGATTTAATAGAAAAAGCGGCAATAATCTACGGAAGTGCAAAAAGAGCAACTATTTTTTACACGATGGGGATAACCCAGCATACAACAGGAACCGACAATGTTTTGAGTATAGCAAATCTTGCCTTAATCACAGGACATCTTGGCAGTGAAGGTAACGGCATAATGCCTCTAAGAGGACAGGCAAATGTTCAGGGTGCGTGTGACCTTGGATGTCTCCCCGATGTATTTCCCGGTTATCAAAAAGTTACTGATGAGGAAGTAAGAAGAAAGTTTGAAAAGGCTTGGGGTGTTAAACTTTCTGGTAAGGTTGGATATGCTGTATCAGAGTTTGCTGACCTTATTTTTGAAGGCAAGTTAAAAGCAGTTTATTCAATGGGAGAAAACCCGGTGATGACAGACCCTGATGTAAACAGAGTGAGAAAGGCTTTTGAGAAACTGGAATTTTTTGTAACCCAGGAAATATTCCTGTCAGAGAGTGCAGAACTTGCTCATGTGGTTTTACCTGCTGCTGCAGCCTATGAAAAGGATGGAACATTCACAAATACAGAAAGAAGAGTTCAGATTTTAAGACCTGCAAAACAAAAACCGAAAGGCACAAAATATGACTGGGAAATAGTTTGTGAAGTGGCAAAGAGAATGGGATATGAAATGAACTATAAAAATACTGAAGAAATAATGGATGAAATAGCAAGTTTAACACCTTCATATGCAGGCATAAGTCATAAAAGACTTGAAAAAGAAGGAATTATGTGGCCCTGCCCTTCCTATGACCATCCCGGGACTAAAATACTTCATAAAGATGGCAAAGTAAAAAGACCGAATAAAAAAGCACTGATATCACCTGTTGAATATATTCCTCCAGAAGAATTGCCCGATGAAGAATATCCCTTTATTCTGACAACAGGAAGAATACTCTTTCATTATCACACAAGGAATGAAACAAGAAGGGTGAAGGCTCTTGAAACCTTTGTTCCGAGAAACTATGTTGAGATAAACCCAGAAGATGCAGAAAGGATTGGAATAAAACATGGAGAAATCGTGCGAGTCTCAAGCAGAAGGGGCAGTGTGGAAATACATGCAAAAATATCAGATAGACCAAAAAAGGGAGTGGTTTTTATCAGCTTTCATTTTAAAGATGCGAACGCAAACATTCTAACAAATCCTGTTTTGGATCCGGTTGCAAAAATTCCTGAATACAAAGTTTGTGCAGTAAAAATCGAAAAGATAAGTTAATTGATGAAGAAAAGCATCGGTGAGGTTTTAAAAGAAATTCTTGAAGGCGAAAAAATAATGGTTCTTGCCACCTCCTTCAAAGACATACCATGGGCAACACCCGTAATCTATGCATGGGACGGAGATAAAAAATTTTATTTTCTCTCGAGAAAATCCACAAGACATGCTCAAAACATTTTAAAAAATGAGAATATGTCAGCCAGCATATACCCCAAAGAGTTAAGACCCTTAAGGGGAATTCAGATGGAAGGAAAGGTTAAAGTTTTAAAGGGTAAAGAAAATTTAAAGGCTCTTAAAATTTATACCAAGAGATTTCCAGGAGTCAGAGAGAGGTTACCCTATTTAAAGGAACTTTTAAAAAAAAGAAAGGAGTTTTCCTTTTTTGAATTTGAAGTAAAAAAAATATATCTTTTAAGCGAAGAACACTTTGGATGGGGAAAAAGAGTTGATGTTACAGATATTCTGGCAACTCTATAAGGCTCCACAACACAAAGGCAATAGATTATTTATTTAGAATTGTATCTAAATTTTCTGGTTTAAATTCGATTTCAAAAACTCTTTCAAAGGATTTCTTCAAATTATTTTTAACCTCATCAAAATCAATATCCTTTCCCAGAATTTGTTTCAATGATGTTACTCCCTTGTTTAAACCGCAGGGGAATATGTAATCAAAGTATTTTAAATCAGTATTAACATTGAGAGCAAATCCATGAAAGGAAACCCATCTTTTAACAGCTATACCAAGAGCACATATTTTCTCATCATTTACCCACACGCCTATCATATTCTCATTCTTACGACCATCTATTCCGTATTCTTTGAGCATAAAAATGATTGCATCTTCTATCTTGTCCACAAAATTTTTTATTCCTGCAAGCCTTTTCTTTATGTTGAATATCAAATATCCCACTATCTGTCCTGGACCATGATATGTAACATCACCTCCCCTTTCAATTCTGTGAACAGGAATTCCCTTTTGTTTTAAAAACTCAACATTCACCTTGAAATTTTGTTCTTTTCCACCTTTACCCAGAGTATAAACATGAGGGTGTTGAACAAATATAAAGGTATCCTCTATCCTGCCTTCTACTCTCTTCTGATGCAAAAGCTTCTGTATTTCCCATGCTTTTTTATAATCACACAGACCAAGTTCTATAAGGTTTACCGTCTTCAATGTTAAACCATTTCTTTGATTTTATTATATATTATTTCAGAAGCCCCTTTTAAAGATTCAATCGTTTTACCTGCATTCCTGCCCGTATTTTCCCTTGTAACGTCATCTTCGATTAATTTTTCTAAAGTATTGAAAAGTTCCTCACCTTCAACCTTAACTCCACCTCTTTTTTTTATGAGTTTATTTGCCACTTCCTCCACATTATGAACACTGTTTCCAAACACAACAGGAACTCCCAGAGAAGCAGGCTCTGCAAGGTTATGTCCTCCGTGATTTCCGAAAGTTCCACCAACAATTGCAACATCAGTTATCTTCCAGACTCTTATGAGCTCACCAAGTGTGTCAAGAATAAATACCCTTTTGGAAGGAACCTTCTTCTCACTTCTTTTTTCATATTCAATACCTCTGTCTTTTAGTTTTGATTCAATAAAGCCTGTATTTATAAGATGTCTTGGTGCAATTATGACCTTTAAATTTTTATTTTTATTTAAAATTTTTTCTATAACATCTATAAAAATATTTACCTCATCCCTTCTTACACTCCCAAAGGTTACTATAAAATCTTTTTTTTCAAAAAGAGGTTCTACATCTTTTTCTATTGAATCGTATTTCAAGTTTTTTAAAGTTGCAATTCTATGTTCAGGAATACCAAGCATTTTATAAAACTTTTCGTATTTTTTGTCCTGCAAAAATGCAAACTCAAATGCTCCTATGTATTTCTTGATATCTTTAAAAATATTGTTATAAAAATAAAAACTCTGTTTTGAAATTTTACCATTTACTAAAAAAAGTTTTTTCTTTCTCTTAAAAGCTATTTCAAGGAGGTTAGGCCAGAATTCACTCTCTGCAAGAACCACAAACTTTGCATTTCTCAAGACCTTTTCAATCTCACATTGTTTATCCCATGGAAAATAATATATCAGTGTTTTCCTCTTGAAAAATTCCTCTGCTCTTTTTTTGCCCGGCTTTGTAAATACTGTTACAACACATGGATAATCCTGTGAAAATTTTTTAACAAGGGGCTTTAAACTCATTACTTCACCCATTGAAGAAGCATGAAAATAAGCATAATTTTCAAATGGTATCTCTTTTATTTCTCTTTCCGCAGGTAGAGGAAGAGTAAAAATTAATGATTTGTATAAAAATTTTATTATTCCCATTCTATGGTTGCAGGTGGTTTTGATGTTATATCATAAACAACTCTATTTATACCCTTTATTTCACCCACTATTCTTCTTGCAATCTTATCAAGAACAGAATATCGGATTTTTGCCCAGTCAGCGGTCATTGCATCAACAGATTCAACAATCCTCAGAGCAATTACATTTTCATAAGTCCGTTCATCACCCATAACACCAACTGATTTCACAGGCAAGAATACACAGAATGCCTGCCATAATTTCGAATAAAGCCCCTCTTTCTTTATTTCTTCCTCTAAAATCGCATCTGCTTCCTGAAGGATTTTAACTTTTCTTCTATCTATTTCACCGATAATTCTTACAGCGAGTCCCGGTCCTGGAAAAGGATGTTTTTCAATTATTTCATTGGGTAATCCGAGTTTTCTACCTATTTCTCTAACCTCATCCTTAAAAAGTTCTTTAAAGGGTTCTACAAGAATATAAGGGTGTTTTGAAGGCAAACCTCCGACATTGTGATGGGTTTTTATTGTTGATGAAGGTCCTACAAAGGGCCGTGATTCGATAACATCGGGATACAGGGTTCCCTGAGCAAGATAGGCAATCTTGTGTTTCGGTTTTTTTATCTTCATTATTTTAAGGGTTTCTTTTATAAAGATATCAATAAAAAGTTTTCCTATTATTTTCCTTTTTCTTTCAGGGTGAGTTATTCCTTTCAAACTTTTAAAAAACTCTTTTTCAGCCCTGACAATTCTCAAATTTCTGAAGCTTTTAAACAGTTTTCTAACTCTTTCTTCCTCACCTTTCCTTAAAAGCCCGGTGTTTACAAAGATTGGAAAAAGATTATTTTTAAAAACAGGCTTTAAAAGGAAAGCAAGCACTGAAGAATCAACACCTCCTGAAAGGGCAAGAAAGCAGGATTTATCCGTGTATTTTGATTTTAATTCCTCTCTGGTTATATTTATAAAATCTTTTAAATACCAGTTCTTTTTTGCTCTGCATACTTTGAAAACAAAGTTCTTTAAAATACTTTTACCAAAATCGGTATGAACAACCTCTGGATGGAACTGAACCCCATATATTTTTCTTCTTTTGTTCTCTATACTGGCATAAAAACAGGAAGGGGTTTCTCCTGTTTTTAAAAAACCCTCAGGTATTGAGGAAACAGAGTCTCCGTGACTCATCCATACTCTAAAAACTCTTTTATTTATTCCTTCGAAAAGAACACTTTTTCTCCTTATCTTAAATTCCGCAAAACCATATTCTCTTTCCTTTGCGGGCTTTACCCTGCCTTTTAGAATATAGGAAATCAACTGCAAACCATAACATACACCAAGAATTGGTTTTTTAACTTCAAAAAGGTCTTTTGTCACGCCTGGCGAATCCTTCTTATAAACAGATTTTGGACCACCTGATAAGATTATTCCTTTAACATCGTTATTTTTTATTTTTTCAAGGTAATTTTCATAGGGAGAAATTATTTCAGAATAAACGTTCATCTCCCTTATTCTTCTTGCAATAAGCTGGGTATACTGGGAGCCAAAATCTATTATAACTATTTTATCCATCCGCCTCCTAAAAGAATATCATCTTTATAAAAAGCTGCAACCTGACCCGGCGTCGGTGCGAATTGAGGAGTTTCAAAAACAATTTTTGCATCTTCTCCTTTAACAAAAACCTTAGATTTTGCAGGAACATGGAGCTGTCTTATCTTAACATAAGCGGTAAATTCTTTTTCAGGTTCTAAATGCCAGTTAATTTTTTGAACATATATTTCCTTTTTATAAACCTTCTCTCTATTACCCACAACAACCAGGTTCTTCTCGGGTATCAATTTCTTTACATAAAGTCTTTTTTTCCCAGAAACACCCAGTTTTTTTCTCTGACCTATGGTAAAGTTAAAAAACCCTTCATGCTTTCCCTGAATATTGTTTTTTTCATCAACTATGTATCCCTCTTTTTTACCTATAAATGCTCTCAGGAATTCTCTATAATTCCCGTTAACAAAGCACAGATCCTGAGAATCCGGACGATATGCGGAAATGAGCCCTTCTTTATCTGCTATCTCTCTTATTTTTTCTTTTCTAAATTCACCCAGAGGGAATATAATTTTACCTATTTTTTCCTTTTCAACAAGAGAAAGAAAATAGGACTGGTCTCTTTTTTTATCTCTCGCAACTTTTATGAAGTTCTCCTGTTTTCCTGCGTAATGTCCTGTCGCAACATATTCACAACCAAGTTCCTTTGCTTTCTCAAAAAGGATACCAAATTTAAAAAGCCTGTTACAGAGAGCACATGGGTTGGGGGTTTTGCCCTTTGAATAGCTTTCAACAAAATAATTCACTATCTTATTTTTAAACTCTTTTCTTACATCGTATGTATAGTGGGGAAATTTCAGTTTAAAAGCGACCCTTCTTGCAAAATTTATTGCTTCCAGACTGCAACAGGACCTGGGATTTTTAATGTCCTCCCACATCAAAAGGGTAGCACCTATAACCTCATATCCTGCTTTTTTAAGCAGAAAGGCGCTTACAGATGAATCAACTCCACCTGAAAGACCTACTAAAACTCTCACAACTTAAATCTTTCCTCCTTTATTGAAACATTTATGTCCACTTTAAAAAATCTCGAATAAAGAACATATTCTCCATTCTCATTCCATTGTTCACATTTATAAGGTATAAAGTCATTCCTTATCCAGAAAACTTCTCTTGCACATCCAAAAAATTCTCCAGGCTCTTTAACTTCAAATTCTATTTTCCAGCCTTCAAAACCTTCCTCTTTAAATTTACCTATAAGTTTTACAGGATAACCTTTTTCATAATATTCAAAAATTCTTCTATATATCTCACCTATACCTGCATGATAAACCCTGTAACCTCTTAAAGATACAACCTTTTTATCATCGGGTTTTAATGTCAGAACTATTCCTCTTAAAAGTCCTCCTTTTCTACCTCTGACAATGTCCTTTTCGGGATTATACATAACCTCACTCCCCCTGTCCTTACCCTTTAATACCTTCAGCCTTATCCATAGAGGTTTTTTAAATTCAACAAAATAGGTTCTTTTATCCTCTTCTTTTCCCTTTTTCTGATAACTCTCATAGGTGCATGTATAGGTTTCTATTGCATCCCATTTTATTTTACATTTTTCAATAATTGAATCAATTGAAAACTGTGTAAAAATAAAAATACTCATTAAAACTTCCATAAATTATCCTCCTTTTTTAATCTAAATTATAAAAAGTTATAGGGATTTATTTCAACCCTGAAAGGATATTTTTTGTCCAATTTACTTATATTTTCAAAAACCCTTCCAAGTTTTTCTCTTTTTTTAGATTTTATAAGAAGTCTTACTCTATAAAGATTTCTTATTTTTTCAATCGGTGCAAAAGAAGGGCCCAGAATCTCAAGGTCTTCATCCACAATTTCTCTTATTTCTTCTCCCTGCTCCATTGCTTTTTTTCTTTTTCTGTTTCTGGTTTCTACAAGCATGAGATGCGAAAAAGGAGGATAGGAAAGCATTTCCCTTTCTTTTAATTCCTCCTCATAAAATTTATCCATATTGCCCTCTTTAATATGTCTTATCACAGGATTTTCAGGATTCATGGTTTGAATTATAACCTTTCCCCCTTTTCTGGCTCTTCCTATAACCTGATTGAGCATTATAAATGTCCTCTCTCTTGCTCTGAAATCAGGTAAATTAAGGGTCAAATCTGCATAGAGTATCCCTATGAGTGAAACTTCTGGAAAATCAAAACCCTTTATTATCATCTGGGTTCCGAGAAGCACATCCGCTTCTCTGTTTTTCAATCTTCTGAATATCTCAAAGACTCTCTTTCTCTGTCTTGTCGTGTCAAGGTCCATTCTTATTATTCTGAAATCAGGAAAAATATCTTTTAATCCTTCCTCTATTTTTTCGGTTCCATAGCCAGAATATTTAACATCTGTTCCTCCGCATAAAGGACAGAAATCAGGTGACTTTAATTCATCTCCGCAAAAATGACATACAAGTTTTCGCCTTTTTTTATGATAAACATAAGGGATACTGCAATTTTTGCACTCAAAAATATATCCACAGTCCATACATTGCATAAAATGAGCAAAACCTCTTCTGTTTAAAAACAATATAACCTGTTTTCTGTTTTTAACTGTTCGTTCAATCTCCTCTATAATCTTTGCAGAAAGGAAAAAGGGGAATCTTTCTTCTCTCATATCAAGAATTTCAACTTTAGGGAAATAATAACCTCTCACCCTTTCTTTAATGGGATAAAGTTTATACTCACTCTTTTTCGCAAAGTAGTATGTTTCTGATTGAGGTGTTGCTGTTCCTAAAATTAAGGGTATATTTTCTATTTCAGCCCTTATCTTTGCAATCTCTTTTGCATGGTAATAGGGAAATCTTTCATCTTCCTTATAGGAATTTTCCTGTTCTTCATCAATTACAATGATTCCGGTATTTTTTAAAGGAGCGAATACTGCTGAACGTGGCCCCATAACAATACAGGGTTTTCCTGAAAGCACACTTTTAAAAGAATAAAGCCTTTCTGCCCTTGAAAGAGCTGAGCCCCAGAGTATTATACAATCTTCTTTGAAATATTTTTTAAAAATAAAATAAATCTGAGGCACAAGGGATATTTCAGGAATCAGCAAAATAACAGACTTCCCCTTCTCCAGGACCTTTTCTACAAGTTTGAGATACAAAAATGTCTTACCACTACCTGTTACCCCGTGAATTAAATGAACCTTGAATTCAGAAATTTTCTCAAGTATTTCACGATATATTTTTTCCTGTTCTGGCGTAAATCTCTCGGGAATCTCTATCTTTTCAAAAGGCTCAATAATAAATTTTTTAAGGGAAGGTTTTTTCAACAGGTAATGAGTAATTCCTATGATATCCTTTTTTAGAAGTTTTTTAATATAATAATCAGAAGAAAAACCTGTTTTTTGTCTCACTGTTCTGGAAAGTAAAGGGTTTTTCGCATTTTTTAGGATTTCTATCACCTTCTGTTCTTTTTCATTTTCAGTTTGATACTCCTTATGTTTTAAAAAATATCTTCTTTTAACTTCACCAAGAGGAGGCAAAAAGAATTTTAGAATCTTAGAAATATGGGTAAAGTAATAATCTGCAACTTTCCCTGCCAATTCCATGATATTTTCAGGTAAAAAGAAATCCGTTTTATTCTCTATTTTTTTGATTTTTCCTTCATAGTCTTTTTTATTGCTTATTTTCCAAACAATACCGAATTTTTTCCTGTCTCTCAACGGAACAAGGATAATATCTCCTTTTTTTAAGGAAAAATTTTCAGGAATCTGATAAGTATATTCTCCTTTAATATCAGAAAACAGAACTTTTGCGTATCTCATAGACCTTCTTATTATAAAGGAGATTTAGCAAACTTATAAAGTTCTTTTTTTGTAAAGGGAAGTCCATGCCCCGGGAAATATATTTCCACATCAAGGTTTTTTAGAAAGTCTATTGATTTGAATATTTCCTCTCTCTTATGTAAAAACATTGAGAGTCTTGGTCTTCTTATAAAGGGATTTGGTCCCAAAAGGGTATCCCCTGTAAAAGCCCATTTTTCTATTTTGAATGTCAAAGAGCCAGGGGTATGACCCGGCGTCGGAAAAATCTCAATACTTTTATTCTCAATATCTATGCTATCATATTCTAAAATTTCTATATCGGGTTTGAATTTCTCTATAGTTTCAAATTTTGAAAAAAAATTCAAAAAATTGTATAAAACTATGGAGTAAAGAGTTCCTTTGGGTCGAGGAACATCAATGTAACCTTTCCTGACCCATCGAGCTTCTCTTTTACCAATTAAAACTCTGGGAGAGAAAATGTTTTTTAAGAATCTAACATTTCCTATGTGATCCCAGTGAGAATGGGTTATAAGAATATACTCAAGGTTTTTATTGTTTAAATTCCATTTCAGAAAGTTTAGCACTTTTGTCTTTGAACGGGGGTCCCCTGTATCAATAAGAATTGCGTGTTGTTTTAAGATAACAAGGTAAAGGTTTGCGGAGGGCAGAAGTTTTTTGAAAACTCTCATTTAAGATAAGAGATTATTTTTTTTAAAATTTCTATGAATCTCTCTATTTCCTCCTCTGTATTGTAAATATAAAAGCTAACCCTAACACTTCCTTCTATTCCGAGAAAATTTAAAAGGGGATGAACACAGTGCCTGCCACTTCTCGCACACACTCCCTCTGAATCGAGCATACCCGCAATATCATGAAAATCCGCATCCTTAACATTAAAAGAAATAACACCAACCCTTTTTTCAGGTGCGGGTCCGTAAAGTTCAACCTCTTCTATCTCTTTCATTTTCTCAAGGCAAACAGATGTCAATTTTTTCTCATGTTCAAAAATATCTTCCATACCCAGATTTTTCAAATACTCGGCAGCCTCTCCAAGAGCAATTCCACCCGCAATATCTGGAGTTCCTGCTTCAAACTTCCAGGGAATTTCAGCCCATTTTGAATCTTCCACTGTAACATCCTCAATCATTCCTCCACCCATTATAAAAGGCTCTATACTTTCAAGGAGCTCTTTTCTACCGTATAAAAAACCCGTTCCGGTAGGACCCAGCATCTTATGTCCCGATGCTGCAAGAAAATCACAACCCAAATCTTTAACATCAACCGGAATGTGAGGGACAGCCTGTGCAGCATCAACAACCGTGATTGAGCCCTTTTCCTTTGCAACTTTTATTATCTCTTTGACAGGGTTTATCGTTCCCATAAAATTTGAAGCAAGAGAAAGTGCAACTATCTTTGTTTTCTCAGTTATAATTCTCTCATCAAATTCAAGTTCGCAGGTACTTTTATTTACAGGAATTAATTTTAAATTTGCTTTTCTTAACTCTGCCATTTTCTGCCATGGTATGAAGTTTGAATGATGCTCCATTATTGTGGTAACAATTTCATCCCCTTCCTTTATATTGTAAAGGCCATAGGCATAGGCAACAAGGTTTATCGCCTCTGTTGTATTTTTTGTAAAAACTATTTCTCTTCCTTCCGCATTTATAAGTTCTGCAACCTTATAATGTGCCTTTTCGTATCTCCTGGAAGCTTCAAAAGAAAGTGAATAAACACCCCTGTGTATGTTTGAATTGTAATTCTCATAAAATTCCTTTAAGGTATCAATTACAACTTCTGGTCTTTGAGAGGTCGCAGCAGAGTCAAGGTATATTAAACTGGGACTGTTTTTAAAAATGGGGAAATCCTCTCTTATTTTTATCGCATCAATCATCTTCACCTCCTACATTTTTACAAGATTTTTAACAATTTCTTCTGGAGAAAAAACCTTGTCAACTATTTTCTCTTTTATTGCGTTCTTTGGCATCCCAAAAATCAAACAGGTCTCCTTACTCTGTGTCCATATAAGACCGCCTTTGTTTTTTATCTTTTTTGCACCTTCGACTCCGTCTTTACCCATTCCGGTAAGTATTATCCCAAGAGACCTTTCACCATAAACTTCTGCCATTGATTCAAAAAGATAATCTGCAGATGGTTTAACACCATTCTTTGGTAGCAGGTCTCTGTGAACTATGTAAATATCTCTACCTTTTTTCTTCAAGGCCATGTGGGTCCCACCTTTTGCAATATAATAAGTATTCTTCTCCACCTTTTCTCCATGCTCTGTTTCTCTAACATCCTTACCTGTGATTTCACTCAACCTCTTTGCAAATTTCTTTGTAAACACCACAGGCATGTGTTGAACAACAAATACAGGAATATTTAAGTCTCCGGGCAGGTTTCTGAACAGATATTCAACCACTGTGGTGCCACCGGTCGAAGAGGCAATACCCACTGCATCAATGGAAGCAGGGGTTCCTGAAAGAGGTCTTTTTAAATCTTCATATTCTTTTACAATATTTTTAAGTTTTGCACCTTTACTTGCTTTTATTTTTCCTATAAGCTCATCTCTAACTTTTATGATGTCAAGAGATAATTCTCCTGAAGGTTTTGGAACAAAGTCAAAAGCTCCTCTTGAAAGGGCCTCTAAGGTAACTTCTGCACCCTCTTTTGTATAAGCGGAAACCATTATACAGGGTATTGGTCTCTTTTTCATTATCCTTTCCAGAACCTCTATCCCATTCAGTCCAGGCATCTCATAATCAAGAGTTATAACATCCGGATCCAGATTTTCAAGAAGTTTCAGTGCCTCTTTACCATCCTTTGCCATACCCACAACCTTTATGTCAGGGTCTTCTTCAAGTATTTCTTTTAGAAATTTCCTCATTAAAAATGAATCTTCGACAATTAAAACTCTAACTTTTCTGCTCATTTTGAACCTTAAATTATAACAAAACAATAAGGAAAATTTCTATTAAAATAAAGAATAGAGCCAGGAAAAAAGAAAATCCTTTAATTGAGACAGGCATAAATTTCCCCAGCTCGTTCCATCTGTGGACCTCAGCATTAGGCAGCACATCTTTTATCTCCTGAAGAGTTACCTTTTTAATGGGGATTTCTTTTTTTGAAAAATTGAGGTCAATATATAATTCTTCTGCATTCCTTATGATATAACTTCCATAAGGTAATCCATTAAAATTTATCTTTCCCTGACCTGTCCTGTCCTTTTTCAAAAAATTACCTTCAGAATCGTAAATCCTGTAATCTCTGCTATCAAAATAAACAAAAGTATCCCTGGTAACATTTATAACTTCTGGAGTTTTAATCTTTAAGTTCTTTATTCCCTGTTTTAAAATATGTAGAAAGGAAGGCGAATAAACAATCTGGGTGTATTCAGGCTCGGGTAAAAATCCAAAAACCAGCGTGTTCTTATAAAGGGAAGCATAGGTAATTCCTTCCTGCTCAAAAATTGGCTTTCCTTCATTTATATCAAATATTTCTGAAAAATAAATAATTTCATTTTTTATCCTGATATTAACACTTTCTTTAAGAGAAGTTTCCATGAGTTCATTTTCTCTGTCAATAAATAAAACACATGGTTTATTGGAATTTATAAATTCATTCAAAATTTTTAAATTCTCTCTGTTGTGAGGAATACCATAAAATATATAAATTGAAGAATCTACAATTTCTCCAATTTTTTTATAACCCATATTTGTTAAAAGCTTTTCAAGATAATCAGAAGGATTACCAAAAACTTTATAATATTTTTTTATTAAAGGTCTGGATATAAAGTAAAGATTATCCTCTGGTAAAGAATCATAAGGTAAAATCTGGACTTTCAATAACCTGAAATTATCCACCTTAATAGGAACACTTAAGTCGGTTATGCCTTTTTTCAACTTAACATTAAAGGAAAAGGGATTGCCATCTGCTATCACCTTGAGAACAGCATCCGGAATATCTCTATAGGAATATACGCTGACATCAATTTTACCATCTTTCAGGACAGCCTTCCATATTCCAATATCCTGCTCTTTATAATCCGGTAAGAATATGAAAAATCTGGCTGTATTCACTCTTATATTCTCAAAGAAATCCTCATCTCCATCAGTTATGACAAATATGGTGCCTTTTTTGTCTTCTGTTATAAGAGATTTCTCCTTCAACAGGTTTTCTCTGCCAAAAGTGTTTGATATTCTCTTTTCCATATCTCTAAATTTATTTCTGTATAGAAGTGTGCTTTCTGAAGAATCAAAGACTATAAAATCAGGGAAAGGTCCTTTTTTAAAAAAGGGGGAAGATAAAGATATCAATAAAAAGAATAAAAACAATGTTCTTGAAATCAACAGCAAGAGCTCTTTTATTTTTTTTCTTTTTCGCATTTCATCTTCTTTTTCCGGTATAAATCCAAGCCAAGGAAATAGATAAACTTTGATAAATTTTATAAAGAAAAGGTGTAATAACAGAGGTAGAAAAATAAGGGGTAGCAAATATAGAAATAAAACATTTTTAAATAGCATATCTTCTGTATTTATATAAAAAGTTCAGGAAAACCTTTTCTATATTCTGGTCTGTTAGAACACGGGTATAGAAAATTTTTGATTTAAGGAGTTCATTTTCAAAAAAGTTTATATTTCTCAGGAATTCTCTTTTTAAATAATTTACCTCACTTCTCTCTGACACACGATATTCCTGTTTGTACTCCATATCCTTAAGGGTCACAGGACCTCTCCATTTAAGGGTTATCTCCTCTTTTGAAAGAATATGAAAAACGAGGACCAGATGTTTCTTGGCCTTAAAATACCTGATTGATTTCAAGAATTCTTCGGGTTTTTTTAAAAAATCAGAAATAATTATAACCACCCCTTTTCGCTTTATTTTTTCAGAAAGCCCTCTAAATATCCTTACAGGTTCTGTTTTGCCATAAGGCTTTAGTTCAACAAGGGTTCTGAACATAATGGAAATATGTTTTTTTGTTGCTCTTGGGGGTAAAATTTTTTCTATTTTTTCAGAAAAAACATATAAGCCCGGTGCGTCTCTTTGCATAAAGGAAAGATAAGAAAATATAGCGCATATTTCACTGGCAGTATCAATTTTTTTTACAGGTTCTCCATAATCCATTGAATTAGATGCATCAAGGAGTATATAAACCTTGGTATTTGTTTCCTCCTGAAATTTTTTAACAAAAATCCTCTCCCTTCTTGCAGTTAATTTCCAGTCAATGTATTTTATTTCATCAAAGGGGTGATATTCTCTGTGTTCTTTAAATTCAGAGGAATAACCATGATAGGGAGAAGGGTGAAGCCCCAGCAAAAAACCTTCAACCACATTCTTTGCTCTGAATTCAAGTCTTTTTAATTTCTGTATTATACTCTCATCTATTCTCACTATTTTTTAAATATATTTTTAATTATAAAGAAAAGATTTGCAGGTCTCTCACCCAATCTTCTCATAAAGTATGGATACCACTCTTTCCCGTAAGGAACATAGACCCTCACCCTGTATCCTTCCCGGACAAGTTCCTTCTGAAGCTCATACCTTATTCCATAAAGCATCTGGAACTCAAACCTATCCTCTGGTATTTTGTTTTTCTTAACATAATCAATTGTCCAGGTTATAATCTTCTCATCATGGGTTGCAATCGCGGGATAAATCCTGTCAGTATTTTCAAAGGAAATCCTTATAAGCTTCTTGAAATTTTCATCCACATCTTTTTTCCTGGGGAATGCCACTTCTTTTGGTTCTTTATAAGCACCTTTGCAGAGTCTCACATTTAAAAACCCGTTATTTGAAAGATTCAATATGTCTTTTTCGGCTCTGTAAAGATATGCCTGAAAAACTATTCCGACATTTTCAGGAAATTCTTTTCTCAACCTGTTGTATACATTTATCGTCCTGTCAGTATATTCAGAACTTTCCATATCCACTCTTACAAAGTTTTTAAAATCCTTTGCCCTTTTCACAATTCTTTTCACATTTTCATAGCAAAATTCATCACCTATATCAAGTCCCATCTGAGTTAATTTAAGAGAAATACTGGAATTTATCTTTTCTTTATCAATTCTTTCAAGAATTTCTATGTATGCATCAGCAGACTTTTTTGCTTCCTCTTCATTCCCAACATTTTCTCCGAGATGGTCAAGAGTCACCATTATATTTTCCTGATTCAACCTTTTAACCGCATTGACCGCATCATCCAGGGTTTCACCGGATATAAATCTATCAACAAGTCTTTTAGAGGGGGGGAACCCTTCAATTATTTTTTTTACACCATTTTTTCTGGAAAGAAAAATAAAAAAACTTCTCATCATAATTTAATTATAAATTTTGTGAAAGTAGAAAAGCAAGTATAAACATCATTAGCCTTGAACTCGGAGGTTTTTTGATTTTATAATTTATATATGCCTGCGAATCTACCACCTCAGTATCATGCTGCCTATCAGAAATACAGAGAGGCAAAAACAATAGAGGAAAAACTCTCTGCTTTAAAAGAAATGTGGGCGGTTATGCCAAAGCATAAAGGAACCGACAAACTTCAGGCTGAAATAAAAAGAAAAATGGCTCAGTTAAAAGAGGAACTTGAGATTCAAAAGAAAAAAAGAAAGGGGACAGGATTTGCTTTTCCGGAAAAAGAAGGAGCAGGACAGGCTACACTCGTCGGTCCACCGAATTCAGGGAAATCAAGCCTTTTGAAATCTTTAACAAATGCAAATCCTCAGATTGCAGACTATCCTTTTACAACGCAGATGCCAAAAGTGGGGATGATGCCTTATGAGGATATACAGATTCAGATAATTGATTTACCCCCTTTCACAGGTGATGAGGTTTTATGGTGGCAGAGAGAAATTGTTAGAATGGGAGACCTTGTTCTTTTTCTTCTGGATTTATCATCAGACAACCTGCTAGAAGATTTTGAGAATATAAAGAATTATTTTGAAGGTAAAAATATTTTTCTTGTGGGGAAGGATGAAAAAAAGGAAGAGGAATTTGCAGGTCCTGCAAGAAAGAAAACGGTTGTGATTGGAAACAAAGCAGATGAGAAAAATGCAATGAAAAGATTTGAAATCTTAAAGGAATTTTTAAAGGAAAAATTTGATTTGATAGAGATTTCCTGTAAGAATAACACAAACCTTGAACCGTTAAAAGAGTTAATATTCAAAAATCTTGAAATTATAAGGGTGTATACAAAAGAACCTGGAAAACCGCCTGATTTAAAAGACCCTTTAATTTTACCCTCAGGTTCTCGAGTAATAGAAGCTGGTGAAAAACTTCACAAAGATTTTGCAAAAAATTTGAAGTATGCGAGAATATGGGGCTCTGTAAGATTTGAGGGACAGAGAGTCCCAAGAGACTATGTTCTGAAAGATAAAGATATAGTGGAGTTTCATATATGAAAACATATCTTTTAAGACTTGGAGAAATTACAACCAAAGGTAAAAAGACAAGATTAAATTTCCTGAGGATACTCCTCGACAATTTAAAAGATGCTCTTGAAAGAGAAAATATAAAATATGAAAACCTTCATCATGAATGGTCAAGGATATTTTTTGATTCGGATGATAAAAGGTGTAATGATGTTTTAAAAAGAGTATTTGGAATAGTTTCTTTTTCTGAATGTGAAAGGGTTGATTTTGATTCCTTAGAGAACCTGCTTGAGAAAGCAAAAAAAGTTTTTGGTTCCCATGTTAAAGACAAAAAATTTGCTGTAAGAGCAAGAGTAAGTTCAAATGATTTGAGTTCCAGAAAAATTGAAAAGGAACTGGGTTCTCTGCTCTATGATTTATCAAAAGGTGTTGACCTTGAAAATCCTGAAATCACATGTTATGTTGAAATCAGAAATAATAATGCTTATTTTTTCACAGAAATTATAAAAGGAGCGGGGGGACTTCCTCTTGGAAGTGAAGAAAAGGCAATCTCACTTATATCAGGGGGATACGACTCTGCTGTTGCTTCCTGGTTTATGATGAGGAAAGGGGTGCATGTCGATTTCCTGTTCTTCAATCTGGGTGGGTTTAGCCATTTAAAAGCATCCTTTGATGTTGCAAAAACTCTCTGGAAAAAATGGGGATATGGAATAAAACAGAGGTTTTTTATGGTTGATTTAAGACCTCTTGTCATAGAATTGAAGAACAAAACTTCTGAAAGGTACTGGAATGTCCTTTTAAAAAGATTTATGTTCAAAATTGCAGAAAGAATTGTAAGCAAACAAAATCATGAAGGTTTTATAACGGGCTCTTCTGTTGGACAGGTCTCCTCTCAGACTTTGAGAAATCTATCAATCTCACAGCAGGGAATCTCGGTGAGTGTTTTTCATCCCCTTTTAGGCCTTGATAAAATGGAAATTGTTGAACTTTCAAAAAAAATAGAAACCTACGGGATATCAGAAAAGGTAAAAGAATACTGCATGCTGGTTCCTGAAAAACCTGTTACAAAAGCCAGACTGGAAGAAATTGAACAGGAGGAAAAGAAAATCCCTTCAGGATTGATAGAATATGTTCTATCTTATATTACAGAGTTTGAACTTGAGAAAGATATAGACGATTTTATAATAGAGACAGATCAGATAAAAGATGCAGATATTTTAATAGATATAAGGGAAGAAAGAGAAGAAAAAATAAAAGATGCAATTGAAATGGACTTTTTTGATTTATTTACAGAAATGGATAATTTGAATAAGGATAAATTTTACCTTATAATATGTGAGTTTGGTTTGAGGTCACAGGAAATTGCAAGGAAAATGAAAGAGCTCGGTTTGAATGCAAAGAGTTTTTCAGGAGGATTTGAGAATTTAAAGAAAATTTATCCAGAAATTATAAAAAAATAAGATGGGGGTGATGTTTAATGAAATTATTAAAAACAATAATGGTAGTATCTATTTTATCCACAGGTTATGCATATATAAGGGACAGTGTGGGTGTTCCTATGAGAGATGGTATTCATCTTGGAACAGATATATATTACCCTGTAACTTCACTTCCTCCATGGCCCACACTTCTGCAGAGGACACCTTATGATAGAGGGTGGGACAGCCTTTATATTTTTCTTATTACTGATGTCTTCGGATATGTCCTTGCTGTCCAGAATGTAAGGGGATACGGAGATTCTGAAGGTGAGCCGATGGTATTTTTGAGTGATGGATGGGGAGAATTGCAGGATGGATATGATGCAATAGAATGGATTGCAGATAGATTATGGTCAGATGGTAAAATCGGTATGATAGGTGTATCTGCACATGGAATGACCCAGTATTATGCAGCAGGAGCCCAACCACCACATCTTGTATGCTGTGCTCCAACAGTTGCAGCACCTTCCCTTTATCATCAATGTGCTTTCAACGGTGGAGAATTTAGAAAAGCACTTGTTGAAACATGGCTTCAGGGTGTTGGGACTCCCTGGTTGATTGATACTGTATGTAACCATCCAAATTATGACTCAATATGGTCTGTTGTTAATTTAAGAGAAAAATATGATGTTGCAAATTATCCAATGTTTCACATATCCGGATGGTTTGACCTCTATACTGATGGACAGCTCGAAGCATTTTCAGAGCTTCAAAGTCGATTTCATAACCAGAAACTATTTATGGGACCGTGGGGACATTATGCTTTTGGAGCAAGAGAACAGGGAGACCTTGTATTTCCTCCCAATGCTGAATTAAATGAACTTGACATGATGAATATGCTTCTTGAATGGTATGACTACTGGATGAAAAATGGTGGTGGACCTGTCCCTCCTCCAAAAGTAAAATTTTATCTGATGGGGGATTGTGACACCCAGGATACAACATACTGGAATCACTGGGTCACAGCTGACACATGGCCTTTACCCGATGTTAATCACAAGTCATTCTATTTGAGGGAAAATGGTCTTCTTGATACCTTCCCTCCTTTAACCGATGAAATAGACACCTTTATATATGACCCTGCCAATCCATGCACCACTTATGGTGGAAGAGAATATATAGGACTTGACCATGGGTATGGCCCTATTGACCAGAGACCGATTGAGAACAGGTCCGATGTATTAATTTACTCAACTCCACCACTTCCCTCACCTCTAACTGTTACAGGAAAGTTAACCATGGTACTGTATGCAGCCTCTGATAGATATGATACAGACTGGACAGTAAGAGTTACAGATGTTTATCCTGATGGAAGGTCAATTCTTGTAACAGACCATATCTTAATGGCAAGACACAGACACGGATTTGACAGGGAAGATTCTCTTATCCCTGATGTCCCTGATACATTCATAATTGATTTATGGAGCACTGCCTATGTTTTTAATGCGGGTCACAGGTTACGTGTGATACTTTCATCCTCAAATTATCCGAGATTTGAAAAAAATCCAAACACAGGAAATCCCTTTAAAAGAGATGATTCAGTATTTGTTGTTGCAACCCAGAAAATATACAGAACAACAACAATGCCTTCGCATATTATCATACCTGTCCTGCCTTCACCCGTTTATGTGAAAGAAAAAAATCTCAGAAACTGTATAAAGACAAAAATTGAAATATGTTCACCATCTATTTTGATTAGCTCCCGGGTCAGATTATATACTGACACTGAAGGAAAACAGAAAATATTCTTTCACATCTATGACCCTACGGGTAGAAAAAGTCAATCTTTTACTGTAAAAGTTAAAAAGGGCTATAACTACATCAAATTAAATGAAATCAGAAGTGGAACCTATTTTATAAGATTGAATAAACAGAGAAAAGGTAAAAAAATAATCATTCTGAAATAGCATTTTTTTTGACTTGCCCACTGGATTTATATTAATATAAATATCTTATGAGAAAAATTTTAATAATAGGGGTTAGCATATTTTGTATATTTGCTGATGCAGGTAAGTATGGAAGTGAGAGATTTGAGTTTGGGTACAGTGCAAGGGTTCAGGCAATGGGTTCTGCATTTTCAGCGGGTGAAAAAGACTTAACAGGTGTTTTCCTGAATCCCGCGGTATTATCTTCAATAAATTCTCTGAAAGCTGAAGGCTCCTATTCAATTTATTATGGGAACCTTTTCTCATCGGGTTCTGTGAATCTGTGCATACCTCAGGAAAATTATAATATTGGTCTCTCGGTATTTTTTCTCCAGGTTCCTGATATTCCTCATACGGAAGTAACAGACCCTGATTCTGTAAACAACTTTGACGATATAATACTCAGGGGATACTTCTCTTCTTACACCTATATATTTAATTTATCATTTTCAAAAAGTGCAGGAAATTTTACACTCGGAGCAAATATGAAAATGGTATACGAAGATATACTTGATGAAAATGGTAAGGGAATCGGCTTTGACATAGGTTTGATAAAAACATTAAATCAAAGGACAAGAATAGGACTTTCCCTGCAGAATGCCTTCGGAACTTACATGATATGGACAACAGGAAGAAAAGAGGCTTTTAATCCATTCTTGAACATAGGAATTTCCCTTTCACCTGTGAAGAATCTCAACACCAATTTTGATGTATCAATTAAAACCGAAAATATAAGAAGTTCTTCGTTTTTTTCACTATCCTTCCTGTCTATTCACCCCAGAATAGGATTTGAATGGAACTTATTTAAATCCTTAAATTTAAGAGGAGGGATGGAGGAATCTCTGCCCACTCTGGGGCTGGGATTTAATTTTAAAAATTTTGAAATCAACTATGCCTTAAGGTATTCCCTTGACCTGGGAGACTCTCATATAATTACCCTATCCTATAGCAAATGATGTTTTTTCTATCAAGAAAGCTAATCCATCTTTTATCTTCATTGATACCTTTAAGCTATATAGTGCTTAACAAAAGAGTTATTCTAACAGCAGTTTTATTAATTCTAATCGTTTCTATACTTGTAGAGATAATGAGATTCAAATCCAGTAATTTTAAACGAATATTTAATAGGGTTTTTGGAGAAATGTTAAAGAAAGAAGAAAAAAACAGAATCACAGGAGCAACATGGGTTATGCTATCAAATTTTTTATGCATTGCTCTCTTTAAAAAAGAAATCGCAATCATGGCACTGCTTTTTATGAGTGTGTCCGATAGCATAGCATCTATGATAGGGAAATTTATTGGTAAATATAAAATATTTGATAAAACTCTTGAAGGTAGTATATGTTTCCTTATCTCATCTTTTTTTATAACTATGTTTTTTAACCTGAGCTTTTCCTTAAAAATATTCGCAAGTTTTCTGGGAACCTTAGTTGAGATAACACCTTTGCCACTTGACGACAATCTTTTAGTCCCCCTTGTAACCGGGGGAATACTGGAAATTTTAACATAAAAGGAGGTATATGATGATAAAAACAATGATGATTCTTCTTTTCCTGCAGAATCCACAGAGTCTTATACAGGATGCAAGAAACCTTGTAAAAGAAGGGAAATACGAAATTGCCCGTGAAATGTATGAAAAAGCTCTGAACACAGAAAAACTTCACCCACTGGAAGAATACAGGACCATAATGGAACTTGTGGACATCGAAATAGAACATCTGGATATGTACGACGATGCACTCAAAAATCTGCTTTATGCAAAAAGCCTTTTCAGCAAAAATGCCCATTTTCAGGCAGAAGTGTTTTACAGGCTGGGCATTCTTTATGAGAAAATGGGAGATTATAAAAAGGCAGCAGAGTTTTACCAGACGGTTGTAACAAAATACAGAAAGAGTAAGTACTGGCAGGATGCCTTTGATGCAGTTGAAAGGGTTTTCAGAAAAAATGTGCCTGAATACGTGGGAAAAGTGGGAAGCATATATATAACAGTTCCTGAATTTGAAAAAATACTGGAAAATGTTCCTGCCTTTGCAAAACCCAGGACCAATAAAGATAAAGTAGAGTTTGTTGATAGAATCCTTGAAAGAAAGATGCTTGCACTGGAAGCAAAAGAAAGAAAAATGTATCTTAAAAGTTCCTATTTGGAAAAGCTCTATGATGTAAAAGAAAATCTCCTGATAAATGTATTGTCCGAAGAGATAACAAATCAGGTAGAGGTAACGACGGAAGAGATCAATATTTATTATCAGGAGCATCTTGATGAATATAGAATTCCCGAGAAATTCAAATTTGCAAGGATAGAAGTTAAAGACAAAAAACTGGCAGATGAAATTCTTTTAAAACTGAAAAAAGGAGAACCCGCTGAATCCCTTGCCTTCAAATACTCAACTGCGCCTGATGCAAAAAAGGGTGGGATTGTAGAAGCTTATACAAAGGGGAGTTTTCCTCAGGAATACTATGAATATCTCGTGAACATGAAACCCGGTGAAGTAAAGGGTCCTATTTTTATAAAATCCAGAAAAATTTACGGAATTATAAAATTTATAGAAAAAATACCCGAAAAAATAAGACCCCTTGAAGAGGTTGAAAACATTATAAAAAACAGACTTTCAACCATCAAAAAAAGGGAAACCTGGCAGAATTTCATAAAGAGGTTAAAAGAAAAATATAATCCTGAAAATTATCTAAAAAAAGAGAAATGATAGAGAAGTTTATCGAAGGCATAGAAAGCTGTGTTACTCCGGAAGACCTTGAACAAAAACTAAAAACTAAAAAGGTTTTAAAAGTAAAATATGGAGCAGACCCTTCCAGACCTGACCTCCATCTTGGTCATTATGTATGTCTTAAAAAGCTTAAAGATTTTCAGGAACTGGGACACAGGATTATATTTATAATAGGAGACTTTACTGCAATAATAGGTGACCCTTCAGGCAGGAACAAGACAAGACCACGACTTACAGAGGAGGAAGTAAAAGAAAATTCAAAAACTTACATGGACCAGGTATTTAAGGTTCTTGACCCGGATAAAACCGAAGTCGTCTTTAACAGCCAATGGCTTTCCAGACTCTCTTCAAAGGATGTGATAGAACTTTCAGCCAGATACACAGTTGCAAGAATGCTGGAAAGAGATGATTTCAGGGCGAGATTTAATTCTCAAATTCCGATATCAGTCCATGAGTTTCTATACCCTCTTTTTCAGGCTTATGATTCTGTGTATCTTGAAATAGATGTAGAAATTGGCGGTTCTGATCAACACTTTAACTTTGCGTTAACCAGAGAGGTTCAGAGGAATTTCGGCCAGGAACCTCAGGTCTTCATAACAATGCCTCTTATTGAAGGCATAGATGGAAAATTAAAAATGTCAAAATCCTATGATAACGCAATAGGACTGACAGAGAGTGCTGATGAAATGTTCGGCAAAATAATGTCCATACCCGATGAACTAATACAAAAATACTACAGGGTTGTGCTAAGGAAGTGGGATGAAAAACTTGAAAAATTTATAGAAGAAAATCCCAGAGACGCAAAAGAAAAACTTGCAATGGAAATTACTCAGATATTTCACGGCTCTGAATCTGCCAGAAGTGCAAGGGATAAATTCATAAAAATTTTCAGGGAAAAAACAGTGCCCGATGATGTCCCGGTATATAAAACTGTATCGGGTAAACCTCTTGTTGAAATTATGGTTGAAGCAAAACTTGTTTCATCAAAATCAGAGGCAAGGCGATTGATAGCACAATCAGCTGTAAAGTTTGAAAAAGAAACTGTGAAGGATATAAATTATATAATTTCGAGAAAAGGCATTTTGAAAGTTGGAAAGAGAAAGTTTTTGAGGATAGAACCGGGATGAAATTATTTCTCTTTGGGGCAACAGGATGGATAGGGAAACAAGTCCTTGAAGTCTTAGGAAAAATTGCTTCTGAATATCAGGTCTTTGCTCTGACCGCAAACAGAAAAGAGGACAGACTTCTTAAAATTTTAAAGAAATGGAAAGCAAAATACGGTGTTGTTACAGGGAAAAAAACAGGTAAATACAGAGAGTTATTCTATGGAACAGAAAAAATACCGGATTTAATTGAGGAATCCGATGTTATATTGTTTGCCTGTGCAGGGACATCTCTTGCAAGATATCTGTTTTACGCTCTTGAGAAAAATAAAAAAATCCTCTTATCAAACAAAGAAATTATTGTCTCTTTCGGAGAAATAATGTCTCAAAAATACATAAAAAAAATCCTGCCCATTGATTCAGAACATTCATCTCTTTTTCAGCTCCTGAAAAAATTCAAATTTTCTGAGATAAAAAAGGTGGCAATAACCGCTTCAGGAGGACCTTTTTTTAGAAGGAAAAGTTTAAAAAGAATAACCATAAAACAAGCTCTAAAACACCCTGTATGGAGAATGGGCAAAAAAATAACAATTGACTCTGCAACAATGATGAACAAAAGCTTAGAAATAATTGAGGCTCACTACCTTTTTAAAATACCTCCTTCTAAAATAGATGTTATAGTCCATCCTCAGAGCATTGTGCACTCCCTTGTTTTCACCAATGATGACACTGTATTTGCCAATATGTTTTATCCTGATATGAAATATCCGATACTCTATGCGCTGGGATTTCCAGAGAGAAAACCAAACAACTTCAGGAAAATAGATTTTGAAAATTTGAAAATGAATTTCTATACTCTAAATAGAAAGGAGAACAAGGCAATAGATATGGGTTATTTTTCTATTGAAAATAAAAAAGGATATCCGGCAGTTTTAAACTTTGCAAATGAAGAAGCAGTAAAGTTTTTTTTGAAAGGTAAAATAAAATTTAATCAGATAATCCCACTGGTTGAAAAGACAATAAACAGTTACAAACCATTTAAGGTAAAAACCCTTGATGATATATATGGAATTGAAAAATGGACAAGAAATAAAATCAGGGAATTTGTAAAATGACAATTTTAGTCGCGATAATTGTATTTGGATTACTCATAATTGTTCATGAATTTGGACATTTTATAATTGCCAAATTTAAGGGATGCAGAGTTCTTGCTTTCAGTATAGGTTTTGGTCCAAAACTTATAAAAAAGCGTTTTGGAGAAACCGAGTTCAGCCTCTCCCTTATCCCTTTTGGAGGATATGTTAAGTTATTTGGAGAAAATGAAGAGGATAGGGAGAAAAAAGACAGCTTCTTTATGAAACCCTATTCAACAAAGGTTCTGGTAATCATCGGAGGGGCACTTTTTAACTTTATCTTCGCATGGTGCCTCTATACTATCTTTTATACATTTATAGGAACAAAGAGTATAAAAACCAATCTAATTGCACCACCTCCTGAGAACTCCCCTGCACAAAAAGCAGGAATAAAAGAGGGAGATAGAATAATTTCCTGTAATGGTAAGGAATTTGAATCATGGGAAAAATTTCTGGCACAGATTCAGAAAGGGGAAAAATTAAAAATCTCGATTGAAAGGCAAAAGGATACCCTTTTATTTGAAATAACTCCCTTTTTTGATGAAAAAAAGGGGATTTATGAAACAGGTCTTTATCCATTGATACCTCCTGTAGCAGGGGAAATTGTCAAAAACTCTCCTGCTTTTAACGCAGGTATAATGGAAGGTGACACATTTCTGAGTATAAATGGAGAAAAAATTATAAAATGGGACGATATGGTAAGCATTGTGGAAACTCTGGCCGGTAAAAAGGTCGTTCTTGAAGTAAAAAGGGAGAACAAGATAATCAACATAGAGGCTGTCCCTGAAATTCATAAAATAGAAAATAAAGAGGTGGGCAAACTGGGAATATATCCTCCATTTAAAGTTGAAAAACATTCTTTTTTCGGATCCATGCTGCTTGCTCTTTTAAAAATATGGGATATAATTTACAGAACATTCCTTGTAATAGGGGGACTTTTTATAAGAAAATATCCTCTTTCCAGTCTCGGGGGTCCAATCCTGATAGGCAAAATGATAGGGGAAAGTGCCAGAATAGGGCTTGATGCTCTTATCTCTTTTGTCGCATTTATATCAACCGAACTTGCGATTATAAACTTATTACCAATTCCCGCTCTTGATGGAGGACAGCTAACAATTTTTACAATTGAAAAAGTAATAAGAAGAAGGCTTTCAAAAAGCGTTCAGATGATAATCCAGGCAATAGGATTTGGAATAATAATCGCAATAGCAATATTTGTAACTTTTCTGGATATAAAAAGGATTTTTATAAAATGAAAGGCTTGATTCTTTCAGGTGGTAAAGGCACCAGGCTAAGACCCATTACCCATACCTCTGCCAAGCAGTTAATACCTGTTGCAAATAAACCCATTTTATTCTACAGCCTTGAAGCAATGCAGGAAGCAGGTATTAAAGAAGTGGGTATAGTTGTCGGAGACACATGGAAAGAGATAAAGGAAAGCGTAGGTGATGGTAACAAATGGAACCTGAATATAACTTATATACATCAGGAAGCTCCTCTGGGTCTTGCTCATGCTGTGATGATTTCTCAAGATTTTCTGGGAAAAGAGCCTTTTGTAATGTATTTAGGGGATAATATTCTTAAAGAAGGTATAAAGAGATTTGTCAATGAATTTGAAAGAGACCTACCTGATGCCCAGATATTTGTTGCAGAAGTGACTAACCCTCAGGATTTCGGGGTTGTGGTTATCAAGGATAACAGAATAACAAAATTAATTGAGAAACCCAAAAAACCACCTTCTAATCTTGCTCTTGTAGGGGTATATATATTTACCAGTCAGATATTTGAGGCGGTTAAAAACTTAAAACCGTCATGGAGAGGAGAATATGAAATAACAGATGCTATAAACTGGCTCCTGAACAAAAAATATAAAGTTAATCATTTAAGGGTGAAAGGCTGGTGGAAAGATACAGGAAGACCCGAAGACCTTTTAGAAGCAAACAGAATCCTGCTTGAGGACATTACAAGGGAAATAAAAGGCAAAGTTGTGAACTCCAGTATAAAGGGAAGAGTTATTATAGAGGAAAATTCAACTATTGAAAACTCTCATATAAGAGGACCTGTTGTAATAGGTAAAAATTGTATTATAAAAGAAAGTTATATAGGCCCTTTTACGTCAATAAATAATAAATGCGAGGTGATAAAGACAGAATTAGAAGATTGCATAATAATGGAAGGGAGCAGGATATTGGATATTAATGGAAGAATAGAAGAAAGTATAATAGGCAAAGAAGTTTTAATCAAAAGAAACGATTCTAAAAGAACAGTTAAAAAATTTGTGCTCGGTGACCACTCAATAATAAATCTTGATTGAAAAATAAATCCTGAAAATTTTCCCTATATAAAACACGGCCCTCCCCAGAGCGGGGAGGACCGAGGAGGGGGAAGTGGGGATATTAATCAAATAATAACTTTTTAATTATACAGAATTTCATACCTATTTGTCAAGTCTGTCTATCCAATCTTCTTCGGTTTTCCGTGTTTCTTTTTTCATCACATCTTCTTCTTCCCATCTCTCAGATGTAGTTTTAATACCTTTGAGTCTTAACATAAATTCATCAGGATTGGAAACATTGGCAAGGGCATCCTCAAGGGTTATAAGTCCCTGTTTATAGAGTCTGAGTGTACTCTGGTCAAATGTTTGCATTCCATACTCATAATATCCTTCCTCCATTGCCTGTTGAATTAACATGGTTCTCTTGGCGTCAAGTATCAGCTCTCTGACCCTTGCGGTGTTTATGAGAATTTCAACTGCGGGAACTCTGCCCTTACCATCTGCGGTGGGTATCAATCTTTGAGAGATTGAACCGACAAGAGTGCTGGCAAGCAAGACTCTGACATGCTCATGCTGATGAGGGGGGTAAAAGGATATTATTCTGTTTACGGTTTCTGTAGCATTAAGAGTATGGAGAGTGGACATAACAAGATGACCTGTATCAGCTGCCTTTAAAGCAACATCTATGGTTGCCTTATCTCTTATTTCTCCAATCATTATAACATCAGGGTCCTGTCTCAAAACGTGCTTTAAGGCACTTGAAAAAGACGCAGTATCTCCACCAACTTCTCTCTGGGAAATGATTGATTTCTCATCTCTAAAAAGGTATTCTATAGGGTCCTCTATTGTTATTATATTTCTTGCCTGTTCTCTATTTATGTGATTTATCATTGCTGCAAGGGTTGTAGACTTTCCACTACCTGTAGTTCCTGTAACAATAATCAGGCCTCTGGGCTTTAAGGAAAGTTCAGCTATAATAGGAGGCAGGTTGAGCTCTTCAAAATTCCTTATTCTTGAAGGAATCGCACGCATGACTATTGATACACTTCCTCTCTGAATGTAGGAATTAACCCTGAATCTTCCGAGTCCGGGAACACCTATTGCAAAATCAAGTTCTTTTCTTGCAACAAATATCCTCTGTTGTGGCTGTGTCATGATCTCAGCCGCTATGTCCTTCAGGTCTTTTGGTGAAAGAGGCTCAAGATTCGTTCTCATAAGTCTTCCATGAATTCTAAAAATCGGCGGGTTACCTGCTTTCAAATGAAGGTCTGAGGCTTCTTCCTCAATCATTCTCTTTAAAAGAGTTTTTATATAACTTTTAACATCGGTCATTTTCTCACCTCTATTTTAAACAAAGGTTGCCCGAATTCAACAGGTTCAGCATTCTTTACCATTATCTCCACTATTTTCCCCTGCACTTCACTTTCTATCTCATTCATTATTTTCATAGCCTCTATTATACACAGAACCTGCCCTTTTTTAACATCATCTCCAACCTCGACATAGGGAGGAGATTCAGGAGATGGTGCCCTGTAAAAAGTCCCTACAAGTGGGGATTTTAAAATATAAAGGTTATCCTCAGGAATTATCTTATTTTCGGCTTTTATTTCCTTCTCTTCTTTTACAGGTAAACTTTCTTTGATTTCCCTTTTTTCCACGGTTTTTATCTCAGGCACAGAACTTCTGGTCTTAATAATATTTTCTTTTGTTAGTTTTATCTTCAAAAAGGGCTTTTTTATTTCTATTTCTGAGAGGTTCTCCTGTTTCATTATCTCTATAATTTTTTTTATCATTTCAAAATCTTTTTTTCTCATGCCCTTTCTATATATTTACCTGTTCTGGTATCAACTTTAACAACATCTCCTGTATTTATAAAAAGAGGAACCTGAATCATTTTACCCGTTTCAAGTTTTGCTGGTTTCGAACCACCGGAAACCGTATCTCCTTTTACGCCAGGTTCTGTTTCAAGGACCTGCAGTTCTACGAAATAGGGTAACTCTATACCTACAGGCTTATCTTCTATGTAGAGTAAACTTACCTCCATATTTTCCTTCAGGTATTCAAGGGCATCACCTATAATATCTTTATCCATTACGACTTCTTCGTAGGTCTCTTTATCGTAGAAATGAAATACATCTGAATCAGAATAGGAAAAAATTGCAGGTTTCTTGAACAGTCTCACCTCTTCAAAAGAGTCACTTTCCCTTATTGTTCTTTCTATAACATTCCCGGTTTGAACATTTTTTAATTTTGCTTTCACATGAGCAGACCCTCTTCCCAGCATAACATGTTGGAAATCTAAAACCATATAATATTCCCCTTCATATTCTATAACCATTCCCCTTCTGAATTCAGGCATACAACCTCCTTTTCACAATGTAATCAAGTCCTTTGGTGTTTTTGTAATCACAAATTTATCTCCATTTCTTATGCAAACCAAATCTTCTATCCTCACCCCACCATAACCTGGAATATATATACCCGGTTCTATTGTAAATACCATACCCTCTTCAAGTCTGTCTTTTGATAGAGGTGAAAGTGAGGGTGATTCATGAACCTCCACCCCTATTCCGTGCCCAAGTCCATGACCAAAGTACTTTCCATACCCGGCCTCTTCTATGTGTTTTCTTGCAACAGCATCCACACTCTTCCCATTAATCCCGTCCTTTACAGCATCAATTGCTTTATTGTTAGCATCAAGAACAATCTGATATATTTTTTTAAATCTACTGTCAGGCTTTTTCCCTATCCATATTGTTCTGGTCATATCTGAACACCAGCCCTTATATTTAATTCCCATATCTATTTTCAACGGCTTGCCTCTTTTGATTGTACGGTTGCCGGGTTTTGCATGAGGTAACGCAGAGTTAGTTCCTGTAGCAACTATAGGAGAGAATGCACTTTCCCCACCAATTTTTTTCATTCTGTACTCTATCTCGGCTGCCAGGTCAAGTTCCTTTGTTTTCCCTGGCTTTATAAAATTTATTATCTCTTCAAACACCTTTTCATTTAATCTCTGAGCCTTTATTATTTTTTTTATTTCATTCTCATTTTTATAAACCCTTATTTTCCTGACAAGGTCAGGACATGGAACAAATTTTTTGCCCAGTTCTTTCTGAAAACTTCTGTAAACCCCATAGGGCATCCATGCCTTCTCAAATCCAATCTTCTTTATATATCTTATAAATCTTAGATTTTTAAGTGTTTTTGTAAGACCCGAGTGTATTATTATCTCAAAGTTTTTATCAACCTCTTTTTGAGACGCTTCTTTGTATCTGAAATCAGTTATAAAAAATGCATTTTTTTTTGTGATTAGAACATAACCTGAAGACCCCTTGAATCCGGTTAGATAAGCAACATTGGGAAGATAGTAAACAAAGTAAGCATCAACCTTTAGATTTTTTAACTCTCTTTGAATAAACTTAATTCTACTTTTTGAGTTTTTCAATCCACTCAAGGAAAGTTCTGTAATTCTCTTCATCCTTTATTTTTTCCTCCTCTTTAATTTTTTCTTCCATTTCTCTTTTTACGCTCTCTTCTTTTCTCTTTTCTTCATGCATCTTTTGCAGTAAAGCTTCAAGTTCATCTTTTCTTGAAAGGGGTTCTTCCTGGACTGTTTCTTCTGTTATTTTTTCGGGTTCAGGTTTTCCGATCTCCGCTTCAATTTCATAAAAAGGCTTATATAAAGCGGTTTCATCAGGGACTGGTTCAAAAGTTTCTTCCGCCATCAGTTCTTCCACAGATGTGTCTACGCTCTCCTCTTCCATACCAACTGCAGAAGTTGGCACAAACTCTTTTTTCTCTTCCTCAACCCTTTCGGGTTCCTCCTCTTTTTCCTCTTTTACCATATCCTCAGGAGTTTCTAATGGTTTTTCCTCTTCTGGTAAAACAGGTGCAGCGGTTTCTTCTTCTGTGAATATTTTAAAGATATCTTCTGAGGTTTCTTCTTCTATTGAAGGAAGAACACTTTTTTCCTCTTTTTCTTCTAAAACTTCGGGTACTTCTTCTACTTTCTCTTTATCTTCTTTTTTTTCCTGTTCTTCTATTTTGAATGGGTGTGGAGAATATTTAATCCCCTCATCTTCAACCATCTCCTCAACAGGAGGAGTCTTCTCGGGTTTTAATTTCTCTTCACCAAATATTTCCTCAACAGGAGGTAACTCTTCTATCTCTTCAAAAACTTTAATTGCCTCCTCGGGTATTTCAGGAGGAACAATTTCTTCTTCTTCTATTTCTGGCTCTTCCTCTATTTTTTTCTCTTCAGGTTTTTCTACTGGTTTCAATTTGTTTTCCAGTTCACGCACCTTTGTGCGCAATTCCTCGTTTTCAGGATATTTTTCCAGCGCCTTTTTATAGCTTTCAAGTGCTTTTGCAATGAAACCCTGTTCTTCAAAAATTTTTGCACTTTCAAGTTCAGGTATTTCCTCTTTTTTCTCTTCCTTTTCTTTCTCTATTGTAACAGTATCTTCTGAAGGTCCTTTTTCAAGCTCATCAAGGATAGATACTTTTTCACCCTCTTCTGCAAGAAAAGGAGGAACCTCTTCTGTTTTAAATTCATCAAGAAGCAAAGGTTTCTCTTTTACTTCTTCCTCTTTTTTCTCTTCCTTTACCGATTCCTCAAATTCAAATATTTTCTCTTCTTCAGGTATAAGAGGAGGTTCTTCAGCCGGTGCTTCTTCTAATTGAGATATTTCCTCAACATGGGTATCAGGAATGCTCGCCCTTCTTTCCATACTTTCAATCTTTTTATCTATATCTTCAAAGAAAGGGTCCAGATCCTTTAATTTTTTATAGTATTCAAGAGATTTTCCTGTGTCTCCCTGTGATTCAAAACATTCAGCGAGAAATCTAACTGCCACTGCATTATAGGGGTCAAGTTCCACAGTTTTTTCAAAAGCCTCAATTGCTCCCTGAGTATCACCTTTTTCAAGATTTATTCTACCCAGCACAAGATATCCTTCAGGATAATCAGGATTTCTTAAAAGCCCCTCTTTAACAATATTCAGAGCATCATCATAAAAACCCATTTTTCTTAAACCGTTTGCAAGAGCGGCAAATATTTTTGAAGACTTATCTTTTTCCCATTTATCATACAACCTTTTAATTTCAGGTGGTAACCCTTCTATCATAATTTCACCTCAAAAATTTTTATTTATTATAAATCAAATTAACTAATTTTTCAAGTCAGGCAAATTTTTTAACCAGTTCAAGAAATGGTTTTTCAGGGTAAACATCCATGGATAAAATCCAATCTGATAAAAGTTCGACTCTCTTCTTAGGCTCCTGGGGCATCTCAAAAGGTCTTCCTCTCCCATCAAGCACTATACCTACAACACCTCCTTTTAATTCTTTCTCCACTCTTTTACCATTCCCCTCTCCTGCATCAAAACCCTTGGCAGGTTCTATTATAGCTTTAGCAATTTTCCCAGCTTCAAGGGGTATCCTCTCCAGTTTCCCAAACATTACTTCTTTTTCAATTTCTCTTCCATCGTCAAATACAATTTTAACTTTCATAACAGGTTTGCCTTCTTTGCCCTTTCCTCTGGGTGCTATACATGTACCGAGCCATATAAGACAATCTCTTTTAAAAACCTCCATACCTGCATCAGCATGGACCGTTGTCAATACACCGAGATGTGGCATCATAAAGATTGAATCAACAGCAAGATAGGTAACCCCTTCTGGCTGGAATGCATCTATCATCATAAGAGCAGACTGATTCCTTCTCGGCGCATGAGATAAAACACCACCAGAACCTATTACAAGTCCAAGAGTCATCATATTCACAAGAGTTTCTCCTGTCATTGTTTGTGCAAAAGCATCGGAGATTGTTCTTTCCTGCTGAACCCCCTTTAAACCAACTGCCATAAGCTTGTGTTGTTCTAAAGCAAGTCTTAAAGCTTCTCTTGCAATTGCCTGTTCAACTATCAGGTCTTCAAGAGTCTGGGGAATTGTAGTGGGTCTTATCATCTTATTTCTTATTCTATTTTTAATCTCATACTCATCCATCTCAAAGGGTACCCATCGCAATATATTATCTATACCTGCCTCTACAAGGACATTGGAAATTGAATAGCTCATTCCGAGGTTGGCACTTACTGTCCTGTTAAATATGCCCTGAAATACAGAAAAAATATCAGTTGTTGCACCACCTATGTCAACCCCGAGCACCTCAAGATTTTCTATTTTAGAAGTCATTTCCATAAGCAGTCCCACGGCTCCTGGTGTAGGCATTATGGGCACATCTGTCCATGTCATGAGTTTTTTATATCCCGGAGCATGAGCCATTACATGCTCCATAAAGAGGTCATGTATCTTATGTCTCGCAGGCATAAGATTTTCTCTTTCAAGAACAGGTCTCAGGTTATCAACAACTGAAAGAGAGACTTTTTTATCAAGTATCTTTTTAATCTCTCCTCTTGCATCTCTATTTCCTGCATATATTACAGGCAGTTCATATCCCACACCGAATCTGGGTTTGGGATCAGCAGCTTTTATTAACTCCGCAAGTTCTACAACATGCTTTACTGTCCCCCCATCAACTCCACCTGAAAGCAAAATCATATCGGGTCTTAATCTTCTTATAAGTTCAACTCTCTGATAAGGCATTCTTCCATCATTTGATGCAATAGTCTCCATAACTATCGCTCCTGCTCCAAGTGCTGCTCTTGCTGCAGACTCTGCAGTCATTGATTTAACAACACCTGCAACCATCATTTGAAGTCCACCACCGGCAGAGGACGTAGAAACATAAAGGTCTACACCTTTGTTTCCATGAGAATTTTTAATTATCTTCTCGCCTTCAAGTATATGAATCCCTGTGAGTTCTTCAAGTTCTCTAACAGCATTAAGCACACCTCTTGTCACATCTTCAAAAGGTTTTTCAACAGTGGTCGGCGCCTCACCCCTTGCAATCAAACGGAACCCTTCTTCCTTCTTCTCAATCAGAATCGCCTTTGTTGTTGTAGACCCACAATCAGTTGCAAGTATTCTCTGAATTTTTTCCTTATCTATCATAAAAACCTCCTGAAAAAGAGTTTTTAATTATAAAGATGAGGGGCTTTAAAATCAATATATCCTTTCTTTATAATTAACTACTATGAACACAAAGACATTAAAAAGAAAACTCAAAAATCGTGAAATTATCTTTTGTGTTACAGGTCTGGGATATGTAGGACTTCCCCTTGCAGAAGTTCTCTTAAAAAAGGGATTTAAAGTTCTCGGGTTTGATATATCAAAACAAAGGGTAAGGATGCTTAACAGAGGAAAAAGTTATGTTGAAGATGTTCCTGATGAAATCATAAAAAACTCTCTTAAAAAAGGGATATTCAGAGCATCTTATGACGAAAAAATCATTAAGAAAGCTGACGTAATATTCATATGCGTTCCCACTCCTGTTGATAAAAACAGAGTCCCTGATTTAAAATATGTGATATCTGCTGCGAAAATTATTAAAAAGAACATAAAAAAAGGGCATATAATCATTCTTAAAAGCACGACATTTCCGGAAACGACTGAAAAGGTTTTGCTTCCTGTATTTGAAGACAAAAATTTTAAAGAAGGAAAGGATTTTTATCTTGGATTTTCCCCGGAAAGAGTAAATCCTGGAGACAAAATCCATACGATTAAAAATACTCCTGCGGTTGTATCCGGAGTGAGTAAAAAATCTCTCATTTTTATAAAGGAAATATATTCTTATATAACAAATCAGGTAGTCCCTGTATCTTCTCCAAAAGTTGCTGAAATGACAAAACTTCTTGAAAACATTTTCAGGAATGTAAATATTGCCCTTGTAAATGAACTTGCGCTTTTGTGTGAAAGAATGGGGATAGATATATGGGAGGTTATTTTCGCTGCAAAAACAAAGCTCTTTGGTTTTATGCCCTTTTATCCAGGGCCCGGAGTTGGTGGTCACTGTATTCCTGTTGACCCTTATTATCTTTCCTATAAGGCATGGGAATACGATGTTGAACTTGATTTTATAAACCTTGCAGCAAGAATTAACGAATCAATGCCTTACCACACTGTAAACAGAATTCTACAAACCTTGAACCATAATAACATTTTACCCGGGAAGGCAAAAGTTCTTGTATTCGGTGTTGCATTTAAAAAAGATGTAGGAGACCCGAGAAATTCACCCGCTTTAAAAGTAATAGAGATACTCATGAACAAGGTTAAAAAACTTTCTTACATGGACCCTTATATTCCAGAGATTGAAGTAAAAGGTAAAAAATTAAGGTCTTTAAAAATGACCTCATCAAATATTAAAAAATTTGATATCTCTATAATCCTTACCAACCATTCTGTTTTTGAACCAGAATTTATCTTAAAAAACTCTAAACTTATATTCGATGCAAGAAATTTGTTCAAAAGTATAAAATCCAAAAAAGTGTATAAACTGGGCTCATCTTAACCAGGGGCTCATCTTAATCTGTATTATTGACTTATCAGGAAAAACACTTTATAATAATTATTGCAAAGTAAAATTTAGAGAGGAGGTGGTAAATGAATCAATATATTATAAGTATCGTTATACTCGAAAATCTATTCGCGCTAAAGCCTTTAATTCCTCCCCTTAATGACAGTATGAACACAACAGCCCCCCTTACCATGCCCTGTTCAAACTCACCTGTAGTAACTTTTGACAGGGACACACTCACAGAGGCATTTGTCAATAATCCGACTAATAGGGATTTTCAGATATGCAGGGTAACACCATTCAGAATATGGGCTGTTAAGGAGATAAACGGCACATACGCTCATATGCTCTATCAATTTCCGGATGGGAGAAGAGAGGTAACAAATTTTTTTGACTGGGCTACAAACACATGGGTGGCTGATACAGACGGATATGATACTACCGGTTTAAGACTCGGTGGATACGGAGCATGGACAGTAAACTATTCCAGTGTTAATGGATATCAATATCACTTTTTCGTAACTTTTCATTCTGATAATTATGGATATCAGGCAGATGTTCAATGGCCTGATACACCTTTTGACCCTTTAAATCCCAGTCCAAATTACACAACTCTTGAAGAGCAGGATACAAATCAAACCTGGCCTTGCATAGGAATTACACAGAATGGATACCTTCATCAAATATTCTGTGATTATGACGGTCATATGTCAGGGATACAATATGCCACAATATATACCAGGAGTCAAGACCTTTTATCTGGGATGGCTATGTTACAGTAATATCTACAGGTGATTCACCCTGGTATGGCTTTTATGCTGACCCTTTTTCAAACACACTTGTCTTAACCTATTGCAGAACTTCTTCTAATAATCAGATTATCATGTTCGTTGATACAATGGCAGGAGATATGTTTTACGCAAATCTACCCTTAAGGGTTGATATAGATTCTTTTATATATGCAAAAACAGGAACCCCTTATAACACAGGTTTTGTTGGAGACGGTCTTCCTTTTGTTGATAGAGATGGAAATATTCACCTTATAACATTTACATGGGATGGTCAAAATTATGCTCCCACCGAGATTTATCATTTTTTCTGGGATTTAAATGCTGACACCATGAATGTAACTCTTATAAAAACCCTGAATGAAATTTATTATCCTATCGGAATAAATACACTGCTTGCAGGAAGAAGTCAGATAGGTCAGGTCAGGGAAACAGGAACTCTTTATGCAATATGGGAAGAATTTATTCAAGAACCAAACAGATTTGTTGTAAGCTCAACTGATGATACCCTTGCACCAACAAGGATAATACTTGCCAAGTCCTTTGATAATGGATTAACATGGAACCTTGATACACTTCTTGAAAGTGATATGATAAGGGATAGTAATGACTGGTTAAGATTCCCGGTGATTTCGCCCGTTATTCCGCGTTTCGGCTCCCTTGACAATGTATGGTGGGGAGTATATGATGACGATGACCCGGGATTTACATGGTACGGACAGGGTGATGTCTCAAGAGTTTCGATGCTTGTAGGGAAAAAGGAATATCTCCATATTGAAGAAAAACCGAAACTGATAAACTCTGAATTTAATTTTAAACTCATTGGCAAAAGTGAAAAAATCCTGCTTCAGGTGCCTTATAAAACCTGTGTTTTTATAAACATGTATGACATAACCGGCAAAAGAATTAAAAAGATATTTGAAGGAATTAAAAATCCAAGAATCCATGAAATCAACCTCAACCTCAAAGACATTCCCTCAAGTATTTATTTTATTCAGGCAAAAACAGAAAACAAGAAAAAAGTCTTAAAGTGGATAAGGATCAGGTAGAAAAAACTTGACATTAAAATAATTTTATTTTATAATATAAATTGATTTTAAAATAATTTAAAGGAGGTGGTGGATGTATAAAATAATATATAAAGTAATTATTTTTATAATCTTTCTCTCTGTCTCGTTAATTGCTCAGAATGACACACTCACAACAGCATTTAAAAATAATCCGAGTAATAGGGATTTTCAGACAAATGGACCAACACCTATAAGATTATGGTCGGTTCCTGAAATGAACGGTATCTATGCGTGTATGATGTATCAGGGCACTATGGGAAGAGGACTGAGATGGAACTTTTTTAATTTCTCAACAATGACATGGGTTGCGGATACAGATGGATATGAACCTGGTATACCCGGTGGATACGGAGGCATGTGCGTAAACTATACTTCAAATTTCCAGTATTTTCCTTTCTTCACTGCTCATAATGACACAGCCAATTACAGCCCCGATATCTGGTATCCTGATACCCCCTTTGACCCCAACAACTTTAATGGAGATTATGTTGTGATTCCGGGACCTGACAGCGTAGCACCATGGCCACTTATAGGAATAACTTCAAATGGATATTTACATTTAATAGCAACAGATTATGATTCCAACTATGAAATTCTGTACTCAAGATGTGATTTTACAAACCCGGTATGGGATAGCCTTATCCATATTGTTCAAACAGGAGATGCTCCTTTTTACGCTCTTTATGCTGACCCTTTCGGTAATACAGTAGTGGTAACATACTGCAGAAGCTCTTCTGATAACCACATCATAATGCTAATTGACACACTTGCAGGTGATATGTTTTATGCAGGAAATCCAATAACAGTAGACCTGGATACCCTGGCTGAAAATTGCGTTCCCCTGCCGAATCCAACGGGTTTTGTAGGAGATGGTAATCCCTTTGTTGACAGGGATAGAAATATTCACTATATCACTTTCTGCTCGGATGGAACCAATACAATTCCTGTGTATGTTGTCCATGTTTTCTATAATCCCCGTGCCGAGACCGCATCCTGCACAATAATTGACAGTGTTGTTGATTATTATTATCTCATATCAATAAACAGCCTCGGAGCAGGAAGGAGTCAGATAGGTCAGGTCAGGGAAAACGGTCATCTATATGCTGTATGGGAAGAGTTTATACAGGAACCAGGAAGATTTGTTGTGAGCTCAACAGATGATACTCTTGCTCCCACCAGAATAAAACTTGCATGGTCCTTTAATAATGGATTAACATGGAATATTGATACACTTCTCGAAAGCGATAACTTCTGGGACAACAATGAATGGCTCAGATTTCCTGTAATCTCTCCTGTCCTTGATTCTTTATATGGATACGATAGGGTTATATGGGGAGTTTATCTTGACGACGACCCTGGATTTGTATGGCAGGGACAGGGCGATGTTTCAGAGGTTGATATGCTTGTCGGAATTAAGTATGTTTATGCAGGAATTGAGGAATTTAGAAAGCCTGTTAAAAATTCACGCTTCAGTGTGAGTTTGAATCCTGCAAAAAATATCGTAAAATTCTATTATGAGTTGCCGAGAAAATCTCACATAAATATCAAAGTATTTGACCTTTCTGGTAGACTGATAAAAAAACTTGATGAGGGTATCAGACAAAAAGGATTTTACACCAAGGTATGGAATTTGAAAAAGGATAAAATAAAATCAGGAATTTACTTCTGCACTTTTGAAAACAACACTGAAAAAATAACAAGAAAACTGATAATCACACGCTGAGTTAATACTTATTTTTCGAGAAAAATAACAAGATTATCGTGCTGTATCTTTGCCTGTGTTGCTCTGTAATTAATTAGATTTCTGGGCAAATATATATATTTCCTGAAATTACCCACAGTCAGTGTTATTTCTTCATCTTTTTGAAGGATATTGACCTTATCTTTTTTTATTTCCTTTATTTTCAAAATTATTTTATAACCTTTTTTATCCTTTTTAAATTCAAGTGGAATGTCTTTATAAAAAATATCTGCAGGGTTTTTATCCTTATACAAATCTTTTCCCAGCTTTAAAAGTTTTTTAATACCTGTGATTTCTTCTCCATAAAAGGGGACTTTTAAAATGGGTATAGGTGAAAAAAAATCTTCAATTTTTAAAAGATATTCCCTTTGAATCTTGCTCAGACCTTTAAATAACTTCCCCTTTATAATACGGTTTACAACAATAGCATCAATAGGGTACCCAAAAAGGTGCAGATATGTGAATGCCCTCTGGGTTTCTTTTAAAACCATCTTCTCTGGATTGGTCACAATTCTTATTGTTGATATCTCGTGATTCTGCATCAATTTGTGAAGAGAATAAAGGGATTCAAAAAGTTTTTCACCAGCATCATAGGTTTCATCTTCAGGAAGCGGAAAATTTGTCACTTTTTTAACAGCGGGTCGAACCACCTGAACCACTTTTTTCTGAATCGGGAATATCTTCCTGAACCACCATTCAGCAATTTCCGGCAGGGACAGGAATCTTAAAGTTTCACCAGTTGGTGCTGAATCAAGTATTATCACATCGTATTCACCCTTTTTGAAATGATAATCAACCCATAAAAAACCCGCTATTTCCTCCATACCCGGTAGAATGGAAAGCTCTTCTGCCATTATCTCCTCTATACCTCTCCATTCAAAAAGCGCCTTTAAATATTTTTTCAGGGCACCCCAGTATTTCTCGACAGAATAGTAAACATCTATCTCCTGAGCATAAAGATTTTTTTGAATTTTCACAGGTTCAGGAGAAAGTTCTTTCTCAAAGACATCACCCAGAGAATGAGCAGGGTCTATTGATATCACCAGAGTTTTAAAACCTTTTTCAGAGAGCAAGCCTGCAGTTGCAGCTGCTATGGTCGTCTTACCAACCCCCCCTTTACCTGTAAAAAGTATTATTCTTCTCATTAAAGAATTTTTGTGCTCGTTTCTCTCAATCTTTCAGAAAGAGTCTTTGCAATTTCCTTTAAAATTAAACATGCAATCCCGGGGCTTTTTTCAACAATCTCATCAAATGCCCTTTTTGTAAAAAGCAGAAGTTCGGTGTCCTCCTCTGTTCTGCAGCTTGCAGACCTTAAATTCTCTTCAATTAAAGCCATCTCTCCTATAAAGTCACCCCTTTTAAGGTATGCAAGAATTTTATCATCCCCTTTATCATCTTTTTTAAAAACCACTACCCTGCCCTTTTTTATAAGATAAAGCATCTTCCCCCTGTCACCTTCAAAAAATATTATCCTTCCTTTTTTAAATTCCCTTAAATTTATATAGGGAGCAATATAATCAAGTGCATCTTCAGGAAGGTCTTTAAAGAGTTTGTTTTCCTTTAGTGCTCTTTTAATTTCTTCCAAAATATTATACCTCCTGCAATTATTATGCAAATTGCTATAATCTGGGCAACACTCAAGGGTCTTATAAAGCTTCTTGTTGTCATTCTTAAAAACTCTATCAGAAATCTCTCCATACCTGAAAGTAAAAGATAAAGTCCGAAAAGTTTACCTCCAGTCATTTTTTTTCTCAATTTCCAGAGAACTAAAAATACTATGAACATGGTTATTGTTTCAAAAATCTGGGTTGGCCATACTTTTAAAAGTGCAGAGTCAGGAATGGTCTCGGGAATTTTTATTACATCTCCAAAATTTTCTTTTAAAGAACCGGCATAGGTTGGAGGGGAACCTTCTGGAAAGGCAATTCCCAGAAAAGATGTAGTTGGTCTTCCATAGTCATCTCCCACCAGAAAACACCCTATCCTTCCAAGAGAATATCCTATTGCAAGGGAAGGAGACACTATATCTCCCACCTGCCATAAATCAAGTTTCTTTACTTTTATATAAATTATGACCGCAAAAAGAGCTCCCAAGAACCCACCATAATATGTGAATCCCCCCCTTGAAAGTAGAACACCAAAGGGATTTCTTAAAATCTCTCCAATAGAATAATTTTCAAAAACAAAGAGAAGCTTTGAACCAACAACCGCTGAAACCAGAACTATTATAAAGATATTGTTAAAATCTCTTATATTAAGTTCATTCCTTTTCCATTCTCTTTCAGCAAGGATTACAGCAGTTAAAAAAGCAATTGCAACCATTACCCCGTAGGAGGATATAACAAAATTTCCTATTCTTATAAGTTCAGGATACATTTTTGTCCTTTTTATAATCCAGAGAACTTTTAACAAATTCTCTAAATATAGGGTGTGCTTTTAGAGGTCGTGATAAAAATTCGGGATGGAATTGAACGCCTATGAAAAAGGGATGGTCTTTTAATTCAACTATTTCAGCCAAGTATCCGTCAGGTGACTCACCGCTTACAACAAGACCATTCTTTTCAAGAATTTCTTTATAATCGGGATTGAACTCATACCTGTGCCTGTGTCTTTCATGAATTAAATCTTTTTTATAAATCTCATATGCAAGAGTTTCTTTTTTAATAACACAGGGATAACTACCCTTTCTCAAAGTCCCTCCATAATATTTTATGTCCTTTTTTTCAGGAAGTATGGTTATCACAGGATGCTCGGTATCAGAATCAAACTCGGTTGAATTGGCACCATTTAAATTACACACATTTCTCGCAAATTCAATCACTGCAAGCTGCATCCCGAGACATATACCAAAATAGGGAATTTTTTTCTCCCTTGCATAGGTTATACCCTTTATTTTACCCTCGGTTCCTCTTTTTCCAAACCCTCCTGGCACAAGGATACCGTGAATATCTTTTAAAAATTCCTCCGGTTTATTTTTTTCTTCAAAAACTTCTGTTTCAATAAATTTAAGGTTTACCTTTGCATCATTTTCATATCCCGCATGGTTAAAGGCTTCAATTATACTCTTGTAAGAATCTTTCAAATTCGTATATTTACCGCATATTGCAATATTTACCTCTTTTGATGGTTTTTTAATACCTTCAATAAATTTTTTCCAGTCTGAAAGGTCAGGTAAAGGAGCGTAAATTTTTAAATGAGAAAGTATTTTTGAATCCAGCTCCTGCTCATGAAATACCACAGGAACTTCATAAACACTTGCCTGCACATCTCTTGCCTCAATAACTCTTTCCTGAGGAAGATTTGCAAAAAGTCCTATCTTATATCTTGCCTCCCTTGAAAGAGGTCTATCTGTTCTGCATAGAAGGAAGTCCGGTTGTATTCCTATCTCTCTCAGTTTCTGAACAGAGTGCTGTGTGGGTTTTGTTTTTAACTCACCTGCGGTTTTTATAAAAGGAACAAGGGTAAGATGGATTGCACAGGTATTTTCAACATCCTCTTCGAGCCTGAGCTGTCTTATTGCTTCAAGAAAAGGTAATGATTCTATATCACCTACAGTACCACCAACTTCAACTATCACTATTTCAGCATCATAAACATCACCCACTTTCCTTATTTTTGCCTTGATTTCATTGGTAATATGGGGAACAACCTGAACTGTTGCTCCAAGATAATCTCCTCTTCTCTCTTTTTCTATGACACTCCCATATATCTGACCTGTTGTAACATTATTTATCTGAGAAAGATTTATATCAGTGAATCTTTCATAATGGCCAAGGTCAAGGTCTGTTTCAGCACCATCATCTGTAACGAAGACCTCGCCGTGTTGAAAAGGATTCATTGTTCCGGGGTCAACATTTATATAGGGGTCAAGTTTTTGAAGGGTTATTTTCAGTCCTCTTTTTTTTAAAAGCAGGCCTATTGATGCTGTCGCAACTCCTTTCCCCAGTGATGAAACAACACCGCCTGTCACGAATATGTATTTCCTCTTTTTCATATACCAAGATATTTTTTCAAAATCCCCTTTGCCCTTTCCTTGGTCATATCCTTGCCCTTCAAATATATTTTGCCATCTTTAAAAAACATTATTTCAAAAGAATCTTTTTTAAATCTTAAAAAATAAGGTTTCAATACACATTCCCCAAAATCTCTCAGTATTTTTTCAAGGTTTTCAATATCTATGTTTTTTTCAAGCCTCACCTGAACAGTTCCACCACCACACAGTCCCCATGCATTAAAACCTTCTTTACCTTTTAAAAAGGGGAATTCTCTTTTTGAGCATACAGGACAATTCTCTCTTTTTTCAAATCTAAAAGAGTCAAATCTCAAATTTGAAAGGTCAAAGTAATAAATTATATTTTCTGGAATATCTTTTCCAAGTAAGTATCTTATTGTAAGATGCATCTGAAAACCTGTAACAAATCTTATTACAGAAGGATGCACACCCATTACCTCACATGTTTCAATATAACCTTTTGGAGCTTTTGGCAAAAAGCACCTGTAACAACCTGTCCTTTCCGGGACAAATATCCCTGCTTCTCCTCTCTCCTCAATAACAGCTCCATGAACCCACGGTATCCCCTGTCTGTAGGCAACTTCATTGATCAGAAATCTTGTATCAAAATTATCTGTTGCATCTATTATAATATCTTTGCCCTCTGCAAACTCTGGAGCATTATCAGGATTGAATTCCTCATGTACCGGATTCAACTTTATTTCATTATTTATTTTATAAATTTTTTCTTTTAATGCAAATACTTTGGGTTTACCCGACTCTACATCTGCAATATCGTAATCCTGAACCGAAAGGTTCTCTTCCTCTACAACATCGTAATCCACAATATCTATGTTTCTAAAACCCAGCCTTGCAAGGGATATAGCTATATTTGAACCCAGTGCGCCCGCACCTACAATCAATACCTTTTTGTTTCTCAAGTTTTCAAAATTAACTTTTCCTATATCTTTTAAAATATAAAATCTTTTATAAATATCCATTTTCTATTTTACCAGAAAAATTGGAACTTTTAAAACAGGATATCCGTTAAAATAGAAGACACAGAAATACCTTCCTGCATTTAAATTCTCATAATCCGGTCTTAGTTCAATAAGATAATCTCTGTCCTTTATAAACCATTTTGGGGGAGCCACCTCTTTAATCTTCTGCCCCATTTCATTAAAAAGGCTGACTGTGACATAACCATCTTCCTGCGGTGAAACTATAAAATAGGAAACTTCACCCTTTTTCACAATAGTTCTGCTTATCTTTACTTTAAGTGTGTAAAACTCTTCTGGAGGATATATTTCTTCACATATGGCTTTTGGAATGATGTCAGCATCCCATTCTAAATCACCATTCGCATCTACAAGAACTTTATAAACCGGGAGTATGAATTGATATTTTCTCTTTTCAGGGAAATAATACACACTGTCTTTTTTTCTAATTTTAAGAGTAAAATAAATGTAAAAAGTAGTTTCAGGGAAAAATGACTTTGGGATTTTAAAAAACTCATTTTTGATTACCAGCGAATCATTTATAAAAGGAACAAGCATTGAATCTTTAACAGCAAATTTTTTACCATCAGAAAAAAGAATCATATTCATGGGTTTTATAAATACATATTCTTCTCCGAGCTTCAAATTTTTCATACCTGTCCCATTACCTATAAAAAGCACCACCTCATCATACTCTCCTTCATATTTCAGGTAAAAGTTAAGGGAATCCCATTTCACGAAGATTGAAGAGTTTCCTTCTTTTTTTATCTCCTCATTTTCAGGAGAAAAAGATGGTATTCCCTGAGCTGACACCTGAAGTAATATTAGAAAGGTCAAAATCATAAATTTAATTATAAGTTTGTTCAAAAGTATAAGTCAACCATACAGGCAAATTTGAAAAAAACAAATCTTTGATTATAGTAATTTTTCCTGTTGCGGTAATAAAAATCTGACGTTATTAAATCATACTCCATGATTGACAAGAAGTTTTAATTACCTTAAAATTAAAATATTAAAATTAAAAATTGGGAGGGTAAAATGAAAAAATATTTAATAATAACAGGTTTTATATCTTCATTATTCTCCCAGATCATAAGTACAAACACTCTTCTGGAAACTCCTACCGCTTATTTTCCAAAATCTTTAACTTTCTGGGAAGGTGGCTTCACCACTTCACTGGCATTGAGAAATCTTGAAAAGGAATTTGAACCCCATCCTTTTGATTTTGACCTTTTTATACAGGGCGGTTTTGCAGGCAAATATCTTGTGGGTCTTAAATTGTACACACTGAGGGAGATCGGGCTCGATTTTTCTTATCAGATAATAAATGAGATGGGCAACATTCCTGCAATTGCAATAGGATTAAGGAATATAACCTATAAAAAATATATAAATCCTGCTGGCGGAGAACCTCCTGAAGGTGGTTTCAAGGATGAAAATTATGAGCACAGGAATCCTGAAATTCTTTCTTTTTATATGGTTGCGACAAAAAAACTGGCAGAAAGATTAATAATTAACGCGGGGATAGGTAGGGGTGAATTTATAGGATATGGTCCAAGAAGTAGATATCTAAACTTTGATTATTTTTCAAACAACTACCATGACTTTACTTTCGGGATTTTTGGAGGTTTAAATTTTATGATAACCGACCTTGTCTCAGCAATTTTAGAAGCAGATGGAAGAGATTTTAATATGGGAATAAGATTTAAAAGAAAATTCATTCAATTTACTCTTGCAACAAACAAATTAGAACATATACTGTGGGGTGGAAAAGAACATCCCCTTTCTCCAAGGTTAACTCTTAACCTGAGCATAAATTCGGAAATGATACCAGAAAAGCCTGTTCCTGTTTCACTTGTATTTGAAATTTATGACAAAGAAATAAAAAGACCGATTAAAGGAGTTAAGGTCAGTTTCTCTAAAACCAAAATACCTCCTTTATATACAAATGAAAAAGGAACTATAATGTCAGAACTTATGTCAGGTGTATATCTGGTAGAAATAGAAAAACAAGGTTATAAAAAGATAAAGGCAAAAATAAATGTAAGTAGACGAAAGAGGGCATTAAATTTAAAAATTTATTTAACACCTCTTATTTTGAGAAAAGATATGGTAAGCAGGTATTTAAAAACTGCAAGAGCAGAATTAGAAAAAGGCAATCACTGGGAAGCAAAAAAGAATTATGAACTTGCTCTTAAAACATATCCTGAGTATTCTGGCTTAAAAAAAGAATATCAGACATTCTTAAATGAGTGGAAGGGTAAAATACAGGCTGAAAAAGCAAGGGCACTTGATTATGAAGCAAAAGGTCAACTTCAGAGTGCAATAAGCGCATGGCAGGCAGTTTTAAAACTTGACCCTGAAAACAAAGAAGCAGATGCTAAAATAAAAGAACTTTCAGAAAAAATTGCAAGACAGAAACTTACCACTAAAAAACCAACCCAAAAACCATCAAAGCCACAATATACAAAATCTCAAATCCAGAAAATGCTTAATCAGGCAATCTCAGAATACCAGAAGGCAAACTATGGAAAGGCAAAGGAGTTACTTAAAAAAATTCTGGCAGCAGACCCCGCAAATACAAGGGCAAAAGAATACCTGAATAAAACAGAAAGAAGACTCGAACTTCTGGGGAAATAATTTTTATTTAAATCTTAAAAAGTCTTTTAAATGGAAAAAGAGAGTATTTTTACATTAAGATATTTATGGAATCTTATTCTCAGAAGATTAAACTTGGTATTAATATTGTTCTGTCTTATCTTTATTTCGCTTTTAATTTATAATTTAAGAAAACCCTACACCCCTATTTACAAAGCAGTATTTGAAATAGGTGTTTCCAGAGAAAGACCATCAGAAACTTTTTTTACAGAGAGAACATCTCCCTACTCATCTTTCTATCAGATGGGTGGTGTAATACAGAAAGTAATATCCAGCCTGATGAATCTTGAAATAACAAGAAAAGTGGCAGATTCTCTTGAACTTTATGTAAAAATAGAAAATGGAATCTCTGATATTAAGATTGAATCAAAAGTCAGAAAAGAATTTGATGGAGTATTAGGCCCTTTCAATATAAAATTTTTAAATAACAGGGAATTTGAAGTTAGAACACAGGAAGGTAAGATTCTGGGAAAAGGAAACACAGATGAATATTTTAGTTTAGATTACATTGATTTTAAAATTATACCCAATGGTAGAAAAACTCAACCCTTTAAAATAACCTTTTACTCTCCCTACAGGGTTGCTCTTGCCCTGAGAAATTCAGTGAATATAAAAGTTCTTGAGGCAAGTAATATAGAAAAGGAGTTTTCATCAGGAATTCCTTATTCAGGCGAAGCAATTTCAAAAAATCTGGTAACATCAGGAGAACTTTATCCCTCAATAAATCTTCTCGGGATAATGAGGATAAATCTTTACTGGGGTAACCCCAGGGATGCGTTAAAAATAGCAAAATTACTTTCTGATTTGATAATTAAACAGGATATATACGAGAAGAGCAAACAGTACATTCAATCAAGAAAATTCATAGAATCTCAGCTTTCACTCTATTCTTCAAAGCTTGATTCAATTGAAGACGCAATTAAAAAATTCAAGGAGACCAAAAAAATCGCAAATCTCGGTTCCTGGACACAGGCACTTATATCAAGAGTCTCTGATTTAGAATCAAGAAAAGATAAAATAGAAATAAACCAGAAAATGCTCTCCAGTTTAAAAGAAAAACTATCATCAGGAGAAATCATAGGGGACACTCTTTCCAGTTTTGCAACCGTGCTTTTAAACGACCCTGTTCTTCAAAACCTTTATTCAAATCTTCTTGAAATTGAAGCTGAATACAATGCCTATACAAAAGAATACTCACCGGAACATCCAAAAGTCCGGGAAGTCCTCGCAAAACTCTCAGCCCTTCAGAACCAGTTGAATAATGAAATCTCTAAAAAAATAGAATCAATGAAGAGTGAAAAGCAGAGCATCCAGAACCAGATTTTTCTTCTACAATCAAAACTTGAAAATATACCTGAAAATGAACTTATTCTGGCAAAACTTGAAAGAGAAAAAGAAAGAACAGAAAAACTGTATTCTTTCTTTGCGGAAAAACTTGAGGAAACGAGAGTGCAGGAAGCAGGTGTTACCTCGGATTTAAAAATAATAAACCCCCCTTTCGTATCCTATAATCCCATAAATAAAAGAAATCCTTTCTTACTTCTCGCCTTTTACTTTCTTATATCTTTTATTATATCTGTTATAATTGCACTTACAATAGAATACTTTGATACGAGGATAAAAGATGCAGGGTTAATAAGAACAAGAACAGGAATCCCCATATTCGGGCTCATTCCCGAACTAAATCAAAAAAACAATTTATTGTTTAGAATCTTAAAAAGGTCTGAAAAACAGCCTGTCAGAAAGATACTTGATGATAAATCTTCCCATGAGTTTGAGTCCTTCAGAAAATTGTATGTAAATATCAGGTTCGCTCATCCGGAGAAAAAATATAATGTAATTTATATCACCTCACCAGGACCTGAAGAAGGAAAGACATTCATAACTTCAAATCTGGGTGTTGTGCTTTCCTTATCAGGTAAAAAAACTCTTATACTTGACACTGATTTCAGGAAAAAGAAAGGACATTTAACAGAAGTATTTGAATTAAAAGAAGGAAAAGGTCTGTTTGACTATTTAAAAGGGAATGTAAAACTCAATGACATAATTAATAAAGGATTAAATGAAAATTTATATATAATAGGAATAGGAGAAATACCACTGGACCCCGCAACTTATATCGAATCAGAAAAATTCCAGAAAATGCTATCAGAGTTAAAAAATAAATTTGATTATATATTAATAGACGGCGTTCCGGTTCTATTATTTGCCGATGTTTCTTATCTTTCTCCTCAGACAGATGGTGTATTTATTGTAATAAAATACGCACATACTCATTTTGACGCTCTTGAGGAAACAATAAACACCCTGAGACCTTCAAGAACCAACATAATCGGAATAATATTTAATGGGATACCTCTGAAAAAAGGTGATTACTATTATTACAAATATTATAAATATTACTCAAAGTATTATCAGAAAAACAAATAAGGTAATGGGATATGATAACCGGTTTCATTTATACATCTAATTTATAAGCATTTTTTGCCTTTTTACACCCCTTGACAAAAGCTGATAAAAATAGTATTATTTATATTCTTCAAAGTCAATCGAACTTAAAAGGAGGTAGAAAGTATGGCTAAAACCAAAAAAGTAAGTATAAAACCTCTTGCTGATAGGGTTCTTGTCAAAAGAATTGAGGAAGAGGAAATCAAAAAGGGTGGAATAATCATCCCGGATACTGCAAAAGAAAAACCCCAGAAAGGTGAAGTCATTGCTGTAGGTCCTGGTAGAGTTGATGAAAACGGAAAAAGAATCCCCATGGAAGTTAAAGAAGGAGATAAAATCCTCTTTTCCAAATACGCAGGTACAGAAGTCAAAATAGAAGATGAAGAATATCTCATAATGAGGGAAGATGATATTCTCGGAATAATTCAGGAATAAAAGGAGGTAAAAGAAATGGCAGCAAAAGACATTAAATACAACGATGAGGCAAAGAGAGCCATATTAAAGGGAGTGGACACCCTTGCAAAGGCTGTAAGGGTTACTCTCGGTCCAAAAGGAAGAAACGTTGTGCTGGAGAAAAAGTTTGGTTCACCCACAGTAACAAAAGATGGTGTTACTGTGGCAAAGGAAATCGAACTCAAAGACCCCTTTGAGAATCTCGGAGCACAGCTTGTAAGAGAAGTTGCTTCAAAGACATCAGATGTTGCAGGTGATGGAACAACAACTGCAACTGTTCTTGCAGAATATATACTGAAAGAAGGTTATAAAATGATGGTCACCGGTGCAAACCCTATGGAAGTCAGAAAAGGAATAGAAAAGTCTGTTGACACTGTGATAAATGAAATCAAAAAAATCTCAAAAGAGGTAAAAGATAGAAAAGAGATAGAGCAGGTTGCAACAATTTCTGCAAACAATGATGAAGAGATAGGTAAAAAAGTTGCTGATGCAATGGAAAAAGTCGGGAAAGATGGCGTGATAACTGTTGAAGAAGCAAAAGGAATAGAAACCTATGTTGAAGTTGTTGAGGGAATGCAGTTTGACAGGGGATACATATCTCCCTATTTTGTCACAAATGCTGAGAAGATGGAGGTTGTCCTTGAAGAGCCATACATTCTTCTAACTGACAAAAAACTTTCAAATATAAGAGAAATTCTTCCTGTCCTCGAAAAAGTTGCCCAGAGTGGAAAACCCCTTCTTGTAATAGCAGAGGATGTTGAGGGTGAAGCACTTGCAACACTGGTTGTTAACAAAATAAGGGGCACTCTGCTTTCCTGTGCTGTTAAGGCACCCGGATACGGTGAAAGAAGAAAGGCTATGCTCGAAGATATAGCAATTTTAACAGGTGGTCAGGTTATTTCAGAAGAGAAGGGTCTTAAACTGGAAAATGCTCAGGTTTCTGACCTCGGAAGAGCAAAGAAAGTTGTTATTGACAAGGATGACACAACAATAATAGAAGGTTATGGTAAAAAAGAGGATATTCAGGCAAGGATGGCTCAAATTAAAGCTCAGATAGAAGAAACAAAATCCGATTATGACAGAGAAAAACTCCAGGAAAGACTGGCAAAACTTGCAGGCGGAGTTGCAATCATTTATGCAGGCGCCGCCACAGAAGCAGAAATGAAAGAGAGAAAGGCAAGAATTGAAGATGCACTTCATGCCACAAAAGCTGCTGTTGAGGAAGGTATAGTCCCTGGTGGAGGTGTTTCTTATATAAGAGCGATACCTGCCCTTGAAGAATTGAGGAAAAAAGTTAAAGGCGACCAGAAACTGGGAGTTGATATAGTAAAAAAAGCACTTGAACAGCCAATGAGATGGATTGCAGAGAATGCAGGATATGAAGGAAGCCTGGTTGTTGAGGAAGTCAAAAAAGCAGATACTCCCACCAAAGGATTCAATGCAAATAACGGTGAGTATGTGGATATGTTTGAAGCGGGAATAATTGACCCGACAAAGGTTGAAAGAATTGCTCTTCAGAATGCTGCATCAGTCGCCGCCTTACTTTTGACAACAGAAGCTCTTGTAACAGAAATTAAAGAGAAAGAAAAAGCAACGCCGGGAGCTCCTCCTGGATTAGAGGAGTACTAAAAAGGAACTCAACCCCCTCTCTGAAAAAAGAGAGGGGGTTTTTTTTCAGGAGGCTGAAAGATGCCTGTATATGAATATGAATGTAAAAAATGCGGATACAGGTTTGAATTTTTCAAGAGGAACAGTGAAAAAGAACCTGATAAATGCCCAAAATGCAGAGGTTCTGTTAGAAAACTCATTTCCATGGGTGTTGGGTTTGTATTCAAAGGCTCAGGGTTTTATTCCACAGATTACAAAAAGCAAAAGGCTAAAAAATCTGAAGAAAAATCAAAGAATTCCTGCTCAACATGTGGTGGCGGAACCTGTTCAACCTGTAATTAGATGGAAGTCAAAAAAATAGATATTGGCAAATTTAAAATTGGGGATGGAAATTTTTTCTTTATCGGTGGTCCCTGTGTAATAGAAACTGAAGAAATAACCCTTGAAACAGCACAGGGAATTAAAGAAATATGTGATGAACTTAAAATAAACTGTATTTTCAAATCTTCTTATTTAAAGGATAATCGCTCATCAGAACAAAGTTATCAGGGACCGGGTCTTGAAAAGGGTCTTGAAATATTAAAGAAGGTGAAGGATAAAACAGGTCTTCCTGTATTATCAGATGTCCATTCTATAAATGAAGTCGACAGGGCAAAAAAGGTTCTTGATATTATTCAGCTACCTGCTTTTTTATCAATGCAAACCTCTTTAACATTGGCTCTTGCAAAAACAGGGAAACCCATAAATATTAAGAAGGGACAGTTTTTATCCCCTCATAATGTCAAAAATATTATAGGCAAAATAGAAAGGCAGGGCAACAATAACATAATTCTAACAGAAAGAGGCAATTTCTTTGGCTATAATAATTTAATCGTTGATATGAGGTCAATAAAAATATTAAAATCTTTTGGATACCCTGTTGTTCTTGATGCAGGTCACGCTGTCAGGATGTATGGAATATCCTCGTCTTCTCCGCAAGGCGGAACACCCGAATTCATACCCCTTCTTGCAAGGGCAGGAGTTGCAGCAGGTGTTGACGGTATTTTTATAGAAGTTCATCCTGACCCGAGGTGTGCCCTCTGTGATGCATCAACGCAGTTTCCTCTATCAAAACTAAAAGATTTACTCATCTTTTTGAAAGATTTACATGAATTTGTAAATAAAAACTTGCCTTCACAGCTTTTTTAATGTTATAATTATAAACTCTTTTTGGGGCTGTAGCTCAGCGGGAGAGCATCTGGTTTGCAACCAGGGGGTCGGCGGTTCGAATCCGCCCAGCTCCAGAGTTTATTTTTTATCCTTCTTTTTCATATCTCTTTTAATTTTTTTTATCCATTCCTCAGGTGCATTATATCAGAAACCTCTCCACGCGTAAGTTCAAAAAAGCAATCCTCACATAAAAAAACTTTCCCGGTCACCTTTACAAACCGCATCTCTTTTTTATATTCCTTTCCGCAATTAAAACACTTCTTTTTCATATCACACCTCTTTTAATCATGTCGTTTCTTTTTAGATTATATTCCATTTATTCCTGTCATTTCAATCAGTCGAGTCGACCCTTACGAATAGAAAAAATTTTTTAAATATTTATTTTTAGTATAACGTTTTCGGTATATTTAACCCATGTTTGTCGGTTGATTAAAAAGCTTATTGAGTCGGCAATAACTTTATTTTTCAGTTGTACCCACCACTTTTTAAAAAATTTGAAGGACTTCAGATTTGAAAACCTGGAGAATTTGCTGATTTTTGTCTGCGAAGTGGCAAACATGGGGTATCCTGCAGGTCACGCCAGATAACATTCCGCATCCGGATAGCGGTAGGGTAGTTTCTTCTTCTTAATAAATGCAGAATGAAGTGTTAGCATTCCTGCTCTTCCTGCAAGCATAAGCATTATTAAAACAATTTTCCCATAGAGAGAAAAGTCATGGGCAAGGCTTACATTCAAAGCCTTTGAAGAACCTGTTGAAAGACCAACCGTTCCCAGTGCACTGAAAATTTCAAATAACACGGATAAAAAACCTCTTTTAATATAAATTGAATGTTCTGTTATCAGGAGAAAGAAAAGGCTTATTAATGCAAAGGAAAGGTAAAAAAGAATTATTGAAAATGCCCTTAAAAGTTCATCTTTGGGAATAAATCTTTCCCTTAAAACAACTTCCTCTTCTCCTTTGAACACACTCCTTACCCATGAGCCAAAATATGCAAAAACCGTTGTCTTTATACCGCCTGCTGTTCCTCCAGGAGACCCTCCCACAATCATTAAAAACACAACAAACAGCAAGGTTGCAGGATGAAAAAGGGATATATTTATAAGGTTGAATCCCGCTGTTCTCGGTGTTACCGCATGGAAAAATGAGATGAGTATTTTATCCTTTAAGCTAAAATTTGAAAGTGAACCCCTGTATTCCATCAGAAACACAAAAATCCATCCGATTATTATTAAAAAAATGGTTGTTTTTATAACCACCTTTGAATGATGGGTTAATTTTCTTTCTTCTTTTTTAAAGACCTTTCTATATAAATTATCAATTACCGGAAATCCGAGTCCGCCCAGTATGAACAATAAAGATAAAGGAATATAAAAAAATGGATTATTTACAAATCTTGCTGCATTTTCTGAAAAAGATGAAAAACCTGCATTACAGAAACTTGAAATTGTATGAAAAACTGAGTGTCCTAAAGCAGACAAAACAGGATATTTGTTTATCAAAAGAATTACTAAAAGGTATAAAAACCCTATTAATTCGAAAAACAGAGAAACCATTGCAACTCTTTTAAAAAAGCCCCATACATTTGCAAGACTCAGTCTTTCAAAAGTCTCCCTTGCTGTTAATTTTAAGAAATAAGGCATTTTTTTCCCAAGGAAGCCGGATATTAAAAATACAAATGTAATATATCCAAGTCCACCTATCTGTATTAAAAAAAGCATTACCCCCTTACCAAAAGGGGTAAAGAAATTCTGGGTATCCTTCACTATTAAACCGGTTACGCATACCGCTGATGTCGCAGTAAAAAGGGCATCAATAAAACTCAAATTTCCGTTTCTTGAAAAGGGTAAAAGGAGGAAAAAGGTGCCTGTTAGAATTATTAATAAATAACCTGCAATTATTACTGTTGCGGGTCTTATTTTCCTCATTTAGAAAGGCTAAATTCCTTTGCTATTTTCTTCACAACTTTTTTTAAATTCTCTTTTGAGAATAAAAAGGATATTCTTACCTGCGAGGGGAAAAATCCCTCAACATGAATCTTTTGCTCATCAAATATCTCCATTACCTTTTTAATCACATCAGTTGAACCACCTATCCCGTATCCTATAAGTGATAAAAGGACAAGATTTTTTTTCTTAACAATTCTCTCGCCTTTCAATTTTTTTAGAATTCCTCTTAAAAACTCCTCTGTTTCCTTCTCATCTTTTCTGTCCACTATAAAACTCATGTCAAACTTATTCTTAAAGGGTATTCCGTGAAAAAAGAGTTTAATATTGGTTCCTCTTTCAGTCAGTTGAGTAAGAACCTGGGATATATACCCGGGATTTAGGGGGACCTGTCTCATTGTAAAAAGGGTGTTATTTTCATCAATTGCTATTCCTTTAACTCTTGGTTCTTCCATATATTTCATGCTTTCCACCTCTGTTCCTCCTTTTGAATTAAAGGAAGAAAGAACTTTTATTTTAATGTTCTCCTTTCCTGCAAGGGAAACAGCCCTGTGATGCAGAACCTTTGCACCAAATTTTGAAAATTCAAGCATCTCTTCATAAGAAATTTTTTTAATTCTTTTTGGATTTTTTAAAAACCTGGGGTCACATGAATACACTCCGTCAACATCGGTGTATATAAAAACTTCATTTACACCAAGTGCCTTTGCAATTGCAACTGCTGTTAAATCACTACCGCCCCTTCCCAGAGTCGTTATCTCCTTTTCAAAACTCACCCCCTGAAAACCTGCGATTATGGGGATTTCACCACTTTTTATCGCAGATTTAATCCTATCTCCTTTTACATCAATTATTTTTGCATTTCCGTGTCTTGTATCGGTTATTATTGCAGCCTGTGAGCCTGTAAAAGATTTTGCAGGCACCCCTTTCTCTCTTAAAGCCATTGCAAGAAGTGCCATGGATATTCTCTCGCCTGCTGAAAGAAGCATATCAAGTTCTCTTTTATCAGGTTTTTTTGAGATTTTCTCACCCATTTCAAGAAGTTTATCAGTCGTATCACCCATTGCAGAAACAATCACTACTGGAAATATATTTTCATCAATAAATTTTTTTATCTTTGACGACATTCTTTTTATAAACTTTATTCTCCCTACAGAAGTTCCGCCAAATTTTAAGACAACTATCTGTTTATACTTACTCAACTTCCTGTATCCTCATTTAAAGGAGCATATCCAGTCTTTCTAAAGCAGTTTTTATCTTGTCATCTGAAACTGTCAGGGAAAATCTCATAAAATCTCTACCTCCTTCCCCAAATCCTTCACCGGGTGTTATTAAAACTTTTGTATTCTTTAAAGTATTTATACAGAAATCAAACGAGTTTTCCGGAGGTTTAGCCCATATATAAAATGTTGCTTTTGGTTCAAAAAATTCAATGTTTTTATTTTTCAAAAATTCAAGAACTTTTTCTTTTCTTTTTTTATAGATATTTCTCATTTTCTTTCCTATCTCATCTGCAAGGGAGAGGGCTTTTATTCCTGCCTCCTGAATTGCTCCAAATTGGCAGTTATCAATTGTCGATTTAAATTTCAAAAGATTATCCACTACTTCATGATTTCCGACACAGAATCCCAGTCTCCAGCCTGTCATATTGAAAGTTTTTGAAAAAGAGTGAATTTCAATGGAGAATTTTTTCTCGGTGTCATATTTCAAAATACTTTCAGGAGGCTCTTTATAATAGATTTCTGAATATACAAAATCGTTTACAACAAGGAAATCATATTTCTCAGCAAGTTTTAGAATCTCTTTAAAAAATTCAGGATTTGTTGTCTGTCCTGTAGGGTTATTGGGATAGTTTATATAGAATATCTTTGTTCTCATAAGAATTTCATCGGGTATCGAGGATAAATCAGGGTAGAAGTCATTTTCCTCGGGTAAAAATACCTCGTATATTTCAGCCTTTGCCATTCTACAGGCATTTTTGTATGCAGGATATGAAGGTGAGGGAATTATTGCATAATCTCCTTCATCAAGAATTACATAGGGAAGGTGGGAAAGTCCTTCCTTACTTCCTATGAGAACGAGAACCTCTTTATCCTCATCAAGTTTTACTTCAAACCTTTTTTCATACCATTCCTTTATCTTCAATCTCAATTCTCTAAATCCCTGATAGGGAGAATATTTATGATATCTTGGATTTTTTGAAGCCTCGCAAAGTGCCTCAATTATCCTTTCATCGGTCGGCAGGTCAGGGTCTCCTATTCCGAAGTCAATTACCTCTTCACCGTACTCTTTTTTTAGCCTGTCCAGTTCCTCAAAAAAATAAAGGGGCATCTTATATATTCTTTCAGAGAATTTCATAATTAAATTTTAATCCAAAGGAATAAAAATAATCAATTGTGATAAATAAGTGGGGGGTTGCATTTGAATTGAGAAGTTCGGAAATTTAAGTTGGGTGTGTAAAAAGATTGAGAATCAATAGGATTTTGGATTTCTGTGATTAAAATTGTTCTCATTTTTTTTGAGAAATTTGGCATAATTTCTTTAATTTTTTTAAATTTTGGTTTAATTTTTCTTTAATTTTTATTAAATCCGGTGAAATCAGAAATTTTGTCAAAAATTGTCTAAGAATATTTGTA
>Ga0209426_1000114_pt1 | contig 128536 bp, 126 predicted proteins | sample Deesub1362B_J571_FD_187697 | JGI IMG/M metagenome (GOLD analysis project Ga0209426, IMG submission 187697) | Deep oceanic, basalt-hosted subsurface ecosystem from Juan de Fuca Ridge flank, Pacific Ocean, CORK Borehole 1362B_J2.571 (SPAdes)... ... | reverse complement strand
CAGGTTTATTTCATGTAGAAATGCGTTTGGTTATGTCTATCTTTGTGGGAAGTTATATGGGTTAGTTGTTTGGAGAGTTGAGATGTTAGAATGGAGATTTTAGTAATGATTTTGTAAGCACCCTAAATCATTATATTTTAATAACTACCAGTAGAACTAAATGTTGAGATTGATGTTTCTCATAATGTGAGTTCAGGTAAGACCCAACCATGTAAGTGTTACTTAAATAGCTTCATTACTCCACTGAATACGGGTAAGCTGTTTTATGGTGAAAAATAGCAAAAAGTTTAAATATGGTTTAGTTTTATAATGTAAGAGATGGCGGCGGGAGGTAGAGCGGGGAATGAACCTCAATTACATCCTGCTGCAAAAGGTAGAGTTTATATATTGGAAGGTGTAAGGGCAACAACACCTTTAGTATTAAGGAGGTAGGAAAAGTATGAAAGGAAGTTTGAAGATAGGGATTGCAGCCCTGATTGTACTATTGATGGCAAGTGCAGTAAGTGCAGCTGACTCAAGTACGATACAGGACACAAACATCACATTAAAAATCCTTGACATCAAGGAAGAAGTAGGTAATACAATAAAAATCAACTATGGAGACACGTTAAAAGTTAAAGTTACGTATCCTGCTGATTCAGATTCTACACAATATCTGGACGTTAAGGATAGAGACAATAACAATGCCTTGATTGAAAGGTACTCCTTAGGTTCGAGTGGTGTACAGACTGTCAGTATAGCCTCTTCAGAATACTCTCCAGCAACCAACTTCACTCTGGTAGTTAATACGAGCAAATACGGTGATAGTCTCAATACAACTGCCAAGGGATGGACAATAGTTGCTGAAATTGTTGAGCCTGTAATCTCATTAACATTAAAGAACCCGTCAAATCTCATAGCAAAAGGAGATAACGTCAAGATTGAGGGAACGATTACAACAACAGAGTACACATGGAAAATAAATGGTCCGTTTAATACATCAAAGTTCTACATGGTTGCAAATAATGCAACTGTTCATGGAACTCAGACGGCAGTCAGTGCGGGTGAAACCAGCGCGACAGTAACAGCAGGAGACCACAAGATAGAAGTAACGATCCCAACTCACATAATCCTGCAGTGGTGTGATGGTACAACCGGAACTTATACGTTTAAGGTCTGGAATGCCAATTATGAGGATACAACTGCATCAATTGACTTCAGTATTGTTGGACTTTCAATCACCACATCGGTTGACAAAGACGAGCTCAAGCTCGGTGAGACATTAAAAGTATTCGGTACGGTAAATGTTGCCGAGACAAATAGCGAGTACGACAACACAACCATTGGGGCGAACAATGTAACAATTTACGTGTACAATGAGACTGGAGGAGAATCCGATAATCTTGTCACAAGATTTACTGTCAATGTTAAAGAAGATGGTACATTCGAGAAGGATATAGACTTCGAGCTGACATGGACTGCAGATACCACCTATGAGATTAAAGCTAATGTTACCACAGGAAATATAACGGCTCAGGTTACTCCGTATTACAAAGATGATTCAGCATACGTTGAGGTTGATAATCCTGAAGTGAAATTCGTTATGGATGACGTGACATTCACAAGAGGAGAAGAAGACATCAAGTTCACCGGTACTGCAAGTCTATCATCTGGCAATCCAGTCTATGTAAAGGAAAGCGATATTGATGACTTTGCAACCGCATATTCAACTGCAACTGGACCTGATGGCAACGAGTACGTTAAAGCACTTGTTGGCACAGACGGCTCATGGCAGACTGAAGAAATGAACATTAAAGATGATGCTTCAATCGGCTCATATACTGTCCATGTTTACATATTCAATCCGTCAACCGGTGCACAGCTTGATGAAGATTCAATTAAAATCAGCATTGTAAGACAGGAGCTTGATGCAAGCATTGACAAGACAAGTGTTGCCAAAGGCGGTAAGCTCAAGATAAATGGTTCGACCACGGTCAGCACCGTGTTTATCTTCGCAAGCGAAGCTGGTGTGTTCCAGGGCGTGACTGAGAACCCGACCGATACAGTGTATACCACACAGACCGCTGATATGGATGTCCCAGTTACAGATGACGAATTCACAAAAACCCTGAATGTACTGACACAAGATGTTGATGCTGGGTCTTATCTTATCTATCTGTATGCACCCTCAACATCAAGTACAATAAGAACGGCAGAAGACCCGCAGAAGGTGTTCTCAGTAACTGTTACTGATGCTGTATTCACAGACGTTCCAGATATTATCACAATGGTCAGAGGGCAGGAAACTAAGGTTAAATTGACTGTAGCTGAAGGGTCAAAAGATGATGTAAAGGCTAACTTTACATTCAAGGGTTCCGGAATAAAGATTGCTCCAAGCGAGTACAGCTCGTTTGCAAACCAGCTTCCAGATGATGATGGCATCATTGAGCTGACACTCTATCCATTCTGGTACAAGAACTCAACACAGGGTATTGACAGGCTTGAATCTTCTTATAACACAACCCCATCATGGGCAATGGATGATTCAACCTTACTGCCTGTCGGAGTATACTCCTTAGAAGCAGAAATATCCTACAGAGATACAGGTGAGGACATTGAAAAAGTTACGATACCTGTTCAGGTAGTTGCTCCTGAGATTGATGTTGAGTTGCCAGCTGAAGTTGCGCTTGGTGACAAACTGAAGATTACAGTCAAGACCAACAGAGAAGAGAACTACGACGGAATTTACGTTGTACTTGGCAGAACTGTAAATCCAGTCTGGCAGAAGGTCACCACAGATGAGAACGGCACTGCAATAGCAGAATTCGAAACACTTGGACTCGGGCTTGGCACATTCAACATATATGTCAGAGACACGATGAAGACAGTCGCATCAGGATATGGCATAGATGACTACTATGACTGGGATCCAGCAATGGAGAAGGATGACTGGTCTAAGGACGACATCTACATGGTCAAGACAGTCAGCGTTGTACAGCAGGTAGAGGTAACACCAACACCAGAAGAGACTGAGACACCTGAAGAAACGCCGACTGAGGTGCCGACAACACCTGAAGAAACGCCGACTGAGGTGCCAACTGAGGTACCTACTGAAGAAGAGACTGAGGTACCTACTGAAGAAGAGACTGAGACACCAGTAGAGGAAGTTACAACACCAGAAGAGGGTCCGGGCTTCGAAGCAGTGTTCGCAATTGCTGGATTACTTGCAGTAGCATATCTGCTGAGGAGAAGAGCCTAAATTTTTTCTCTTTTTTCTTTATTTTTGATTTTCTGATTTCATCTCCAACAAAGTAACTCTTTAGACAAAATTTATAACCTTCGGGATTAAATTATATCTGCCCCTTGCGAGGGGGAGTGGATTTATGAAACTACCCGCATAAAAGGGGCGACAGTCATGTCATATCTATAGGTCCCCCAGTGAGAGAGCAAAGCTAATCTATGAACGAAGGGCAACCCGGATATGATACAACCCGGTAGGTCAGCTACTGGAGGCCACAAAGTGATGCAATGAACTGTGGTGTTATTACCGGGTAACAGATTCCAATAACAATCTTGCCGGGATACTTTTATCTTTTTAACAGTACTGAAAATTGTAGAATCCAAAATGAAAGAGATTTATAACCATTGTCTGAGATTCCACTATGGGGTACATTCAGTTCATTGCATTGTTAATGCTCACAATATCAGTTGCCATCGGTGGATGCATCTCTGAAGATGAAGAAATCGTGGTTATTAAGGGTTCTGATACCATGGTTTATATGGTATCTGTCCTTGCTCAAGAATTTATGGATAAAAACCCGGAAGGGAACATAATTGTCAGCGGAGGTGGGAGTGGAACGGGTATAAAATCTCTCATAAATGGTCTTGTGGATGTGGCAGATGCTTCACGTCCTATTAAAGAATCCGAAATAAAAAAAATACGGGAGGAATTCGGAACTGACCCAAAAACGCTCATAATCGCGAGAGACATGCTTGCCGTTGTCGTAAATCCATCCAATTCTGTGGATAAACTCACCATGACTCAGCTCGGTAAGATTTTTGCGGGAGAAATTACAGACTGGGAAGAGGTAGGAGGAAAGAAAGGAAAAATAACTCTATATGGTAGACAGAGCACCTCAGGAACGTACGAATTTTTCAGAGAACAGGTGGTTGAGAAGTATACCGGTAAAAAAGAATACAGTGCTTCAATGAGAAGTCTTACAGGCAACACGCAGATTTACGATGCGGTATCAAGTGATCCAAATGGAATCGGGTATATAGGAGTCGGATACGTGGCAGATATGGTAAAAGTCGTTAAAGTTTCAGAGGATGGAGTAAATTACTATTCTCCTTTTGATTCTGATGCTGTTCAGTCTGGAAAATATGTTATTTCCCGGCCTCTGTACCAGTACATGATAGACTATCCTTCCAAAGGTTCAGTGCTTTACAATTTCTTGAAATTCGAAGTAAGCGAAGAAGGACAGAAAATAGTTAATGAGGCGGGATTTTATCCTATATTTAAGGTTGATAGAGAGCATAACATGGAGAGTCTGTGGAGTAAAATAGATTAGTTTTAAATTATGTAAACTATCGGGATGAGTATGGAAGTGAAAGAAAAATTGCTTGAATATCTTTTCTTTCTCTCTGGAATTTCTGCAATCATTATACTCCTTGCCATAATACTGTTCATTGCGGTAACGGGAATTCAGTTCTTTCAGGAAGTCGGTCTGTCTGAGTTTCTGAACACAGACTGGAATCCTACAATAAAACCTCCAAAGTGGGGTGCTTTATCTCTTTTTGCAGGCACATTCTACATTGCTGCAATTGCAATGTCAATATCAATTCCCACAGGCTTATTACTCGCAATTTACATGTCCGAAGTGGCTTCTTCCGGAGTAAGAGAGAACCTGAAACCTCTTATTGAATCGATTGCCGGTATTCCTACAGTTGTTCTCGGTTTATTTGGTATTATTTTTCTTGCACCCCATCTCTCGAGTCTATTTGGAATTCCTCTTGCCCTTAACGCCCTGAACGCCGGAATTCTTGTTGGCTTTCTTGCAATCCCAACAATAGCAAGTATAAGTGAGGACGTTCTCGGTTCAATACCCCGTGATTTCAGACATGCAAGTGAGGGGCTTGGGGCGACAAAATGGCAGACCATTGTGAGAGTTGTACTACCCGCAGGAATGGGTGGAATCTTCGCATCCATCATGCTTGCACTTGGAAGGGTTATTGGAGAGACAATGGTAGTCTTGATGGTAGCAGGTATGGTAAGAGCATTCCCAAGAAGCATTCTCGACCCCGTAAGCCCCATTACAGCAACAATAGCATCCGAATTACCTGAGACTGTTGTAGGCGACCTCCATTATCAGGGATTATTTGCTCTTGGACTTACCCTTTTTATCGTTACCTTCATGATTAACCTGCTTGCGGACATAATACTCGAGAGATACAAACGGAGGTTTGGAAGATGAAAGTAGATTCAATTGTTTTCTGGATACTGAGGCTAACAGCCTCACTTGTTGTAGCTTTTCTTCTCTTTGTAATTCTCTTTATCGTTTTTGAAGGACTGCCTGCCCTCAGTATCAATTTTCTCACGTCTGAATGGGATTTAATTGACATTGAAAAAGCGGGTGTATTTCCTGCAATAGTTGGAACTCTGTTCATCACTGCCATGACGGCATTATTTTCAATACCGCTCGGTGTCTCGGCAGCGATATTTCTCAATGAATATGCAACCAGTAATCTCACAGTAAGATTAATCAGACTTGCAATCAGGAATCTTGCGGGAGTGCCATCTGTAGTCTATGGTCTTTTCGGTTTGGCAGCATTTGTGTATTTCATGGGTTTCAGAGAGAGTGTCCTTGCTGCGTCACTCACCCTTTCTGTCATGACGCTCCCGTGGGTAATAACAAGCAGTGAAGAGGCATTAAAAGGAGTTCCGAGCGATTTCAGACATGCTTCTTACGCACTCGGAGCAACAAAATGGCAGACCATCAGAAGTGCCGTGTTGCCTTACGCTCTACCCGGGGTGATTACAGGAGGCGTGATTGGTCTTGCAAGAGCAATGGGCGAAACAGCACCGATACTGTTTACAGGAGCTTTCTTCTTTCTCGGCAGGCTCCCATCATCACCATTCAGCCCGTTTATGAGTCTACCATTCCATACTTTTATATTGTCAACGCAGTATGGTTCTTCATACGTTCCATCTGCTGTTGCAAAAACATATGCAGCAGCAACAGCCACGGTACTTGTAGGACTCGTGTTCGTCATGATAACGGCAGCAACTGTAATCAGGCTGAGGTTCAGGAAAAGGAGGAGGTGGTAGGATAACAGAATACGGAGTGGTAATCCCAGAACATAATTCAGCACTCGTTGTTAAAAATCTGAACGTCTGGTATGGCGATACTCATGCAATAAAGGATACAACAATGAATATTGAGAAAAATAAGGTAACTGCTATTATGGGGCCTTCTGGTTGCGGTAAGAGTACGGTTCTGAGAGCGTTTAACAGAATGAATGAAATTATGGCAATTGATGTAAAAACAACAGGAGAGGTAATTTTTGAAGGTAAAAACATTTACAGGAGTGATATAGAACTACCATGGTTGAGAAGAAAAATTGGAATGGTGTTCCAGAAACCCAATCCTTTTCCGAAGTCTATTTACGAGAATGTTGCTTATGGGCCCAGAATTCAGGGCATCAAGAATAGAGAAAAACTGGATGAGATTGTTGAGGAGAGTCTGAAAAAGGCTGCATTGTGGGATGAAGTTGAGGACAGATTAAGTAAATCCGCGTTTGCTCTGAGCGGAGGTCAGCAACAGCGTTTGTGCATTGCAAGAGCGCTTGCCGTGAAACCGGAAATCCTCCTTATGGATGAACCTGCCTCAGCTCTCGATCCCATATCAACACTGAAAATTGAGGATTTGATAAAGGAACTTTCCCGGAATTATACTGTTGTAATTGTCACACATAATATCCAGCAGGCTGGTAGAGTCAGTGACTACACAGCATTCTTCTGGATGGGGGAACTTATTGAATTCGGTATTACGCTTGAGATGTTTGAGAAACCATCTGTCAAACTTACAGAAGACTATTTAACTGGAAGGGTTGGATAGAGGAAAAATAATAAATAATAGAGTATTGGTTACCATCCGAAAATATGAATTAAGATGTTGAGGATGAAGCATGAGGGCGCTTGAAGAGAAGCTTGCAAATATAAAGGACTCGGTCATAGAAATCCACAATCTGTCATGGAAGGCAGTAGAAGTTGCTATCGATGGGCTTGAGGGGGACGATGTGAAGAAGAGAATAGCCTCCAAAACAGAGCACATTGTTGATGTTATGAATACAGACATTGACTGTGCATGTCTTTCGGTTGTGGCTTTATTTCAACCCGTTGCATGGGATTTGCGCTTTACCCTCAGTATGCTCAGAATTTCTGGTCATTACGAGAGAATCAGCGACCTTGCTCAGGAAATAGCAATGTACACGATAAAAAGCGGTTTTGAGGAAGCAATCAAAGAATTCAAGAAGATGGAGAAAAATATCGAAAAAATGTTCAACCTCATAGGCGATGCACTGAAGACAGGTAACACAAAGAAACTGAAGGATAAACTTGGTAGACTTGATGACGTTGTTGACAGACATTATGTCGAGTCGATTGAGCTGATAGTGAAAACTACAAAGTCAAACCCGGATTTAATAGAGGACATGGTCGACATGGTTCTTATTGCAAGACATTTTGAAAGAATTGCTGATTTGCTCAGTAAAATTGGTTCAAGGCTGATATTCATAGAAGAGGGTAGAAGAGTCTGGATTAAGTAAAAAAATTTTCATTAAAAGGTTTTTATGGACATCAAAAAACTCGCTGGTTTTCTGGATGATTTTCTTGGAATTAATGAATGGGATGACCGATCCATAAATGGATTGCAGGTCGAGGGAAGGCAGGAAGTCAATAAAGCCGTTTTTTCGGTTGACGCCTGTATGGATGCATTCCATATGGCAAAAGAAGAAGATGCGGATATTCTTGTTGTCCATCATGGTCTTATATGGGGTGGAATTGACTGTGTTAAAGGACTGATTAAGAGACGTTTGAAATTCCTACTTGAAAACGAGATTTCCCTCTATGCTGCTCATCTACCGCTTGACGCCCATCCTGAGATTGGAAATAATGCAGAGCTATTGAAGATTGCTGGGGCGGACATGGAAGAACCCTTCGGCACATATCATGGAAGACAAATAGGTTACAGCGGTTCTTTCAGAGATCCGGTATCGCTGGATGAATTAAGTGAGGCTTTGAGCAGAGAACTCAAAACAAACCCGAAAATTCTGAGATTTGGCAAAGAAGAAGTGATGAAGGTTGCAGCAGTTTCAGGAGGAGGAAGTTTTGCAGTTCCCGAAGCTGCTGAGAAAAAAATTGATGTGCTGATTACAGGAGAGGCTGAACACAGTGCATATCACACAGCAAAGGAGTCTCAGCTGAATGTCATTTTTGCGGGGCATTACGCAACTGAAACTGTTGGAGTGAGGGCGTTGATGGGTGTTGTTAAAGATAGATTCGACATAGAGGTCGAATTTTTAGACATCCCCACTGATCTGTAATCCGATTTTGAATTGAGAAAAAGTATCGAAAAAATCAGATGATACCAGATTCTGATAGCTTATCTGGAAGATAAACATCCGTCACATAATCCAATCCATACTTTGCCAGAGCCTGCTGTTCTGATTTTTTGTTAAGTTCAAGCTGCAAATTCACTTCCTTTTTCCAGAAATCACTGTCGAATCTCGGGTCAGTGAGAATTGAGCTCAGTGCCTTTATGTCTTTGTCTGTAAGTTTATCCGATGGCAAATCATATCTGATGATGTCAGTTGGCATTATTCCTATAAATTTTGCCGGAGGTGTTGCAAGGTATTCAGAAAGGTGGGCTGATTTGATCGAACCGTAAGCAATGGAAGCATAGATTCTGTAACTCCACGGGTCACCATCTGTGAAAACCACGACTGGCAGATTAAGTTCGGTGTTAAGACGTTTGAGTAATCTTCTCGTGCTTCTTGCGGGCTGTCCCTTGAGATGGACAAGTATAGCATTAAATTTCTCATCAAAGCCATTCTCAACCAGCCTGTCTCTCATACCTCCGGTCTCAATTGCAATCACGAATTTTGCATCATGGTTGACGAAGTCAATCCTGTCGACATTGATTGGAATCTGGTAACCCCCTTCACCCACGTCATCCTGACAGTGTATTTCTTTGACACCTCTTCTTGTCTCTTCTCGAATCCTTAGAGGCCCTATAACTGTTGCGCCGTCTTCCTCAGGTCTTATATGAAAATGCTCTCGCTGAAAAACCGTGAGGATTTCCAAATCCTCTATAAGCCTGTCGCTTTCCTGCTGTTCATTGAATTTACCCTTTTCCCAGTTTTCTGAGATGTAATAAAGCTCTCTGAGTGTTGAGGATCTGTTCTGGTTTAACTGCTCCTTCAGAAAATCAATAACATAAGCCATCCTCAAAAGCTGGTAAGCTCCCTTGACGGCTTTTGCCGACCTTACTGACTTTCTGTCGCCATAAACCCATACTTCGCTATCCTCATTGAACTCAATGTTGTGTTTTGTTCTTGTTGCTATTCTGAGTTCCGGAATTTTTCCTTCTCTCATCTGTTCGTACATATCTTCTGCAATTCCAATCATTGCCTCAAGGCATTTTTCTTCCATTCTCAATGTAACCACCTTTGCTCAAAAATTATGAATTCATCTCTGTAACTTCTCCTCCGGCAAGCTCGAACTCCTCCACACCCTCAATCATGGGTTTTTTATTGATGATCTTCCCTTTAATCCTGTAAAGAAGAGTGGCTGTATCTTCAGGATTAATTGTTACATTCCACTTCAGAGTGCTGTACGAAGATTGAATTATTTTTGCATCTGAGGCTTCAACCTCACCGCTGCAGATTTCGTAAATCTTTAGTTCTTTCCTCGAATTTGTAAAATTGGATATTTTCAGATTGACCTCCCTGTATTCATCATTCTCTGAAACCAGTCTCTCAATGTGTACCTTTCCGATTATCTTTGCGACAATTCTATCAACGTCGATCTCATCTTTCTCAAGAATCTGACACACCTTTCGAGCGAGTAGAGGCAGAACAGCACTCAAAACATCTTCTTTCTTTCTCTTCTTTTTTAATCGTTCTTTTCTTTCCACATATTCTTTCAATTTACGACCGAGTTCCTGAAGAGCAAGTCTGATTTCATCTGCTATCTCCGGGATGTAAGATACAGCTTCCTTCGACTCCGAAGTATAGGGGACGTTCGTAGATGCTATGTGAACCATCAAAACTGCGGGACAGACTGGCAATTCACCTTTTGACTGCTGCATACCATAATTTCTCCAGTTAACGCTTTCAACAGCCCTTGTTATAGCGCATCCTCCCTGCTGGTACAGCAAAGGTATTTTGTTTGCATACCTGAGCAGAGTCATTTTTTCGCTTGCTATCTCACCCCCGTAGACAATACCCGCTTCAACGAGAAAAGGATGTCCAGAGTAAACCTTTGGCTTTCTTGTTACCGCATATACCCATTCTCCTCTGTATTCTGCCATAAGGCTCTTCATTATGAGGCTTTCGCCTATTGGAGAAAGACAATCTGTTGGTGGTGGAAGAAAGTCCGTGTTTTTGAAGGCTTTCAGCAGCCCGATTACCTCCTCCCTGCTTAACTTCCCCGGATTCTGTTTTCTGTCAAGCCCGGCCCTTTCAATAACATCCTGAGCTATCTTATCGCCCACTCTCACGAATTCATCCTTTAAAAAGGATTTCAGATCCTTTGAATCAGTCTGTCTCAACATAGCCATGAGAGTTCCGAGCTCTATGCCGTGAGGATGTGGTTTGATTTCCCTTGTTGCCTGAGGGAGTTCCTCTGAGACACGCTTAAACTCGAAGATATCTCCTTCAGTGTCGATGAATGTGATTTTTGTGTGTGGATTCACCACTGATGTCTCTTTGAGATATTCAAGAACGCTCTGTTTCCTCTCTTTGACGTAAATCCCAGACACTTCGAGCTCAACTCTTGTTCCTCTTGCTCTGTGCCAGTCAACGAATTCTTCTTTAACTATTTCGGGCTCATTTTTTCTTGTATTAATATAGAGCTCTATCCTCTGTGCTTTTTTATCCGGAGAAGTTTTGGATATAATTACTGCGGGTTTTCCCGTGGTCAGTTGAGCATAAAGAACTGCTCCAGAAATTCCAATTCCCTGCTGACCCCTGCTCTGACGAATAGCATGAAATCTGGAGCCATAGAGTAACTTTCCAAAAATTCTGGAAATCTGTTCCTTCACAATACCGGGACCGTTATCCTCCACTGTTACCTTTAGATTATCATTTCTATCAATTTTAAGAAAAATGTCGGGAAGGATGTTTGCATCCTCACATGCATCGATGCTGTTCTCAACAGCTTCTTTCACACATGTAATAAGACTCTTAGATGGGTTTGAATAGCCGAGTACATGCTTGTTCTTCTCGAAAAACTCTGCTATGCTTATTTCTCTCTGTTTTTTTGCGAGTTCCTCTGCTATCATCAGATTTCCGCTCCGACCACAGTCTGGGTCTTGGTGATACCCTCAAGCTCTCTGATGGTATCCACTGTCTTATTCAGGTCGGATAAGCTGTCAGCCTGTATTATTATTACAAAATCGAATTCTCCAAATACATGGTAAATATCCCGAATGTTCTTCATCTTCTTAACGTCGTTGTAAACCTTTTTTTCGTTTCCGGGGGAAACATTTACCATTGTTACACCGATTACCATGTGGAAAGATTGTATTCATGTATTTTAACGTTTTCGCCTAAAACAAATCTGAGAAAAAGGAATACAGCCCGAACAGTGAATTCACAACCCCTAACTTCAGAGAATTGAAAAAACCAACTCCTTTGATTTTTATTTTACCGTCTCTGTAAGCTCCCTCAACAGTGATTTCACCATTAATTATGGCATTCAAAGTTCCAGTATCGGTAAAAACTCTCACTGATGGATTACTAACTTCTCCTTCACCCGCCTCATCCACTTCTCCATCCACCGTTATCGCATGATATACTTCCTGCCCCAGATTGAAGTTAATTCTTTCATTTGCAACCATCCTGGAGATGAAAGGCATTGCACCAACCTCTTCCAGCAGCCGATTAATCTTACTTACTGTCTCATTTTCTCCATTTTTTCCATGAAAAATACTTTCATTCGCTTTCCACATAGCTTCAGTAGTGTTACTGTATCCACCAAAGCCTGCCCACCCGTGTTCAACACAGTCCCAGCAACCTGTGTAGTAGTTCATCAAGCATACCATTTCTTCTTCTTTGCAGTTTTTCTCACAATCTTCTCTCGAAATAAATTCCCCATTTTTTGGGACGCAGACTGGTACAAAACAGTTACAGCATACCGGACAGCACGATTTCCCCGCTTCACATCCAGATGGAGTTGCCAGAGGATCACATTTCTCTCCCTTGTTTCTGTCAATTTTCCTGTTGCCACAGCAGCACCTGTCCGGGCAGACGTTCTTTCCACAAACTTTCTCAACCACATCATCAATATTTTGCTGGGTAACACCAGCATTAGCCCCATATGTCCCAGATTTATCCATTATTCCGCCATCACCATCATTTAAACCCATCATGTGACCTGCTTCGTGGGCAAAATCGATGCATCTTTCCCCATCCTCTGTATCAGTGCTCATTATGTCAGACCACCATCCTTTGATTGCCGCTCCAGTAGAGGTACCTTTCATATACCCTCTGTGCCTTTCCACGAGATCTGACGTCTTCGGGTCAATATTCCCTTTTTTCACTTCCTCGAGAATGGATTCATTGGCAGAATATGGCGGATTGGTATTATAATCTGTAACTTCTATACAGTGGTAATTTCCTGCTGAATCACAATCCTGTACTCTTTTCCAATCAACTTTCACCCTGAATATGCATTTACAATCCCCGTATGTACTTGGAGAACCATCACTTCCGCTCCATTCGTCCTGTATCTCATCCACAGCATTGATAATATACGAATCCGTTGCCTCTGCCCCCACAAACGCAAGCCGTAGAGTGATGGTGATATAACAATCGTCAGGGTTGTTATCACACTCAGTAGCTTTTTCTGCTGAAGCTGAATTGCATGAACTCACCAGATACAGAATAATGAGGGTAAAGAGGGCTGGCCTGAGAAATCTTTTTAGCATAAATTTAATTAATAAAATTATATAAAAAGTTTACCACTCATCCCTCTCCTCAGCTTATTCAATAACTCTGCAAGCTCAACAGTACCCTTTCTTATATCATATTCCAGATTGAAAATTTGATTGAACTTATCAAAGTTTACGTTGTAGCTGAACTCGGGCTGAATCTTCTCAATAAAGGCAATATCAACTTCAGGATTAATCTCCTGTCTGATCAGCTCTGCAAGCTCTCTAATAGTTAAGTTCTCACCACCAACGTTGTATACCTCCCCACCCTGACATTCGGATAGAAATGCTCTTGCAGCATCTCTCACATGAACGAAAGGCCTCCAGTTATCGCCCTTACCAAACACTGTCAGGTTATAACCGAGCATGCACCTCAGCACAAAATAATTTACAACTAAATTGAATCTTATTCCGGGGCTGTAGCCATAAACCGAAGCCAGCCTTAAAATTTTCACATCAAGCCCATAATCTCTGTTATAACCCAAACACACCTCTTCAGCCCTCTGCTTCGACCTTGAATAGGGATTCAGCGGATTTACCTCATCCTCTTCTCTCAAATTGTCACCAATTCCATAGATATTGCATGTTGAGGCAAACACCACATTTGTATCCCTCTTTCTCGCCTCCTCAAGAACATTTATTGTTCCTTCAAGATTTGTAGATTCGACATCGCCCACAACCTCGTCAAGCATTCCCGGAGTGGTGGGCAGTATTGCAGCAAGGTGTATGACCGTATCAACATCATTGAATGCTTCTCTGATGTCCTCCTTTTTTCTCACATCCCCCCACAGGAAATCCGCATGATTCAGATAAAATAAATTCAGGGGATTCGATCCAGAGAGGTTATCAATGATTCTGAATTTCATTCCTTTTTTGATTAAAAGCTCTGAAATAGCTGTCCCAATGTATCCGTTTCCACCTGTAATGAGTATCATTTCATCCTATGTCCTTCTGGTACTCTTCAAATCCCTTTTTCATCAGATTCTGAACTGCAATAAACGTATTTTCAACGCCTCTCTCGATGCTGAATTTCGGACTGAAGCCAAGACTTCTGAGTTTACTCACGTCATAAGAGAATTCCCTCTCTTTCGCCTCTCTCGCATCAACAAAAGAGATATTAACTCCTGTTCCCTGTTTTTCTGCAATTCTTTTTACAATTTCTGCCAGTTCTTTTACGCTGATTGAATACCCGCTCCCGGCATTGAATACCTCACCATTTGCTTTTGGATTGATTGCAAGCTTATATATTTCAACAACGTCGTCAATGTGGATAAAATCCCTTTTCTGCCTGCCACTTCCATGAATGGTAATCGGTTTGTTATTCAGGGCTTTCTGGATGAAATTCACAACAACTGTTCTCCATTTTGGATAAGTCCCGACACCATAGATGTTTGTAAATCTGAAAATGGTCGTTTTAATGCCATGTGAATTGTGGTAAGCCCTGCATAAAGCCTCGCAGCTTGCCTTCATCGCTCCATACGTATTGAGTGGATTGGGGGGCATCTCTTCTCTTGCCACACTGCCGCTGATGTTGCCGTACACTGCCGCGCTTGAAGGATAAACAAAATACTCAACGCTATCAAGCGTCTGCTCAAGAATGTTCATTGTACCCCAGAAATTTACTCTTAAAGCCTCTTCCGGATTATTATTACAGAAAACAACACCGGAAATTGCAGCAAGATGATAAACAATCTCAACATCCCTTAACAATCTATCAATATCCTTATCACATATATCTCCGTAAACGAGCTTAACTCTTCTGTCCTTCTTAATCAGATTAAAATTCTCTTCTTTCCCCACAAGAAAATTGTCAATGCCGATTATTCCGTAATCTGCAAACTTTTCATCTTCCAGCAATCTGTTAATAAGATGTCCACCGACATAGCCAGCCGCACCAGTAACGAGAATCATCCAATCACCGTATAAACACATCAGCATGAGATTTGATTGTGTCAGAATACTTCTGAAGTTTCTCTATAACCACAGGAAGTGTTTTTGCCATCTCAATATCTTTGGGTTTGATTATCCTCAGAAACTTGCTGTTATCAAATTTATACTCACTCTCTTCTTTCTCCTTTCTTGGATTTGGAATAAAGTTAATTCCGGGTGAGCTTCCAGTAATCTCTTCAGCTGCTTTATTCAGTTCCTCTGCCAGCTCCTTTATTCTGACATACTCTACAAGCTGATTGTAAACCTCGTATCTGCCATCGTTTCCCTTTCTCGCAATGTTAACAAGGCTCTGACACGCATCCTCCAAGCTGATAAAGGGTTTAATCTGCATACCCGAGCCATAAACAGTGAGCGGATAGTCTGCGAGAATCATTGCAGTCCATCTGTTAAACAATGTACCAAAGTAAAAGTCAATGTCAAACCTTGTTGCAAGTAAATCATCAAGGGCAGTCTCCTCAGTCTCAATACCGTAAACGATGCTCGTCCTCACATCACTGCACGGCAATCCAAGATGCATATTCATCAGCCACATGTTTACGGCATCAAAACCCTTTGTAACGTGGTAGAAACTTGAAGCTATATTCGGAAAAGGTAGCACATCTTTATTGCCCTCTCCATCAACAACCTCCATAAAACCCTCGGGTATGTGGAGATTTGGCGCACCATAAATCCCCGTTGTTGTTGTCTCAATAAAGTGTGTGTCATTTAAGTTCTCCTCCCTTAAAGCCCATAACAGGTTGAGCGTGCTTAAAACATTGTTTTTCTGGGTATAGTACGCTTTGTCAAGACTGATATGGGAATAAGGGGCTGACGGCTGTGCAGCAAGGTGAACGATTATTCCTGGCTTCAGTGTCTTTATCAGCGTTCTTGTGAATTCTTTATCAGCAAGATCACCTTCAATGAAACTTATATTCCTGAATCCCAGTTCTTCAGACTTCTTTAGTCTTTCCTTAATCGAAGCCACTGGCACCATACTACTGGAACCTATCTCTTCCACCCACTTTCTTCTTCCGAAGTTGTCAACACCAATAATTCTCTCGTCAAACTCAACTGCAAACTTCAACATCGTGGGCCAGCCCATATATCCATCCGCGCCTGTTATCAGAATTGTCATTTTGACACCTTACTACTGATTGTAGTAGTAAACTTTATAAATTTTTCTTCCAATCCTTAGTAATGGAAATAATGGAAGGTATGAGGAAACTCGGTTTAAGTCATCATCAGGCTAAAGTTCTTCTCGCTCTTCTCAGATGTGGAGAGGCAAAGGCATCTGACCTCAGTGAGTTGAGCGGTGTTCCGAGTGCCAAGATATATTCTGTTCTGGATCAGCTTGTCGATGCTGGAGTGGTCGACAAAAAACCCGGGAGACCAATAAGGTATAAAGCCAAACCCCCCGAAGAGATTTTTGAAAGACTGAAGCAAAATACGAAATCTATTCTGGAGAAAAAACTCCGGATGTTTGACGAAGTGCGAAATGAATTGCTTGCAGGCATGGATAAAATTTATTCTCCCCGCGAAACGGCTTCTAAAGACCTCGTGAAAGTGGTTAGAGTTGGAGAAGCTTCGGAAAGAGAAACCCAGCTCATGTTCAACGAAGCAGAAAATGAAATCAATATTATCTCGAAAAGTCTTGAATACTATCCTAAAATCAGAAACGAGCTCATAGAAGCGGAATCAAGAGGGGTAAAGATCAAAATTCTGCTGCTGAAGGACAGACTCTCAGATTCAAGCAGGGTGATTCAGGAGAAGATTCTGGAGTTGATAAGAAGAGACCTGAAGGCAGAAGTTAAGTTGAGTAAAACCTCATTGCCATTGCGAGGAGCAATAATTGACCCAAGTTATGAGTACAAATCCGGGAAGGCAATTTTTGTCGTTGAAGATAGAAATACTCCCCTATACCTGAGAGATGCGGCAATAACCAACAATCCGAGTCTTGTTGCGGGTATAAAGAAGTATTTTGACCTGATATGGTTATATGAGTCTGAGAGCTGAGAATTGATGTTAGAATAATACAGATACAGGGTTTAACGATTCCATCATTATGATAGTTAAGTAAATGATTTATTAATGTAGTCGTTAATCTGTTTATATAACCTTCAGGTGATACTGTTGCCCCAATGTGAACACTGCGGAAAAGAAGTATTTCTTTCATTTCAGTGCAGAGAGTGCTACGGTTTCTTCTGTGAGGAGTGCCAGCCCCCTCATGTTCACAGATGTCAGAGACTCGAAGTTCAGAAAAACGAAGTTAAACCTGAAAGTCATTCTGAGACCAATCATATTCTGAAAGCAGGGATTGAGGAGATAACTGAAACCGGGAGTAGAGAAAATAAGGACGGGGTTACAGAAGCCACACAGGAGAGCCAAGATATGTCGATACCTGAAAGAAGTGAAACAACGTCCGAAAAAACCATTTCTGAAGTACAAAAAGTGGAGAATCCCGGAAGTACTGCCGTCACAGAATCAGAATCAGTAAAAGAACCAAAAGTTGCAAAAGAGACAATTCTGACGATTTTTATTATGTTGCTTATAAGTGTGAGTCTGCTTGGCGGTATTAAATTTGGATATCTGTCTTCGCCTTATCTGGAAGATGATAAAATTTCATATAACGGGGAAAGTTCCCACACAGCAGTGATTGAAACCACACAGGTGTCTCAAACCCCTAATCCAACTCCAACTCCGGACATAACTGAGAACCTGATTATTATGCTTGAGAGTTACGGTTTCTTTGCAATTCAGGATTTTGATGGTATCAGATTGAGCATAAAATTTGAAAATAAGAATAGTAATCCATTGAAAGTCTATGTCATGCAGGCAAGAACAGGCAGCGGGGTATTCATGTTTAACGATGATAGAAAATTGAAGAGACCGCTTGATGAGTTTAACATAACCTCTTCAGGAGCGATCTCGAGAGAGTACTTCATTCCAAAACTCAAGCTGCAGGAGATAGAGGGAGATATGCTGACAATTGAAATGGAGGTTGTCTACGGGAGTGCGGTGAAAAGAATCGTGTCCTCTCTTGAAATGGAAAAAGGTAAAACTGCAGAAACACAACCAATAATTTAAATACCAGATATGCCAAAATCTAATCGGGTGAGGATAATGGGTTTTGTTGAAAAGTTGCTTGGCAAACCTGAAAGAATACCTGTCGAACAATATGAAGAGCTCAACCTCAGCGAATATGAGGCTGAAATCACTGGAGAAGCTGATATGTTTGTAAGAGTTGCTGAGATTGCTGGAATAAACGAAATATCTGAAATAAGAAGGCAGATTTATGAAGGCAACGTTGTTGTAGCAGATATTGCATTCCTGAAACATGACAAGCTGACGACTGATAGAATCTTGAAGGATTTAAGACAGCTATCCGAGGATGTGAACGGTGATATAGTAGGTCTGGGCGAAGAATACGTGATTATCACCCCCACAGGGGTCAAAATCGATAGAAATAAAATAAGAGGAGCCAGAAGATAATAATGGAATGCCCTTCCTGCGGAGCGGAACTGAGGGTTGTTACCGAGTTATACAATACGCCCCATTTTGGCGATGTTTTTATTTCATCTGTTTCCTGTGACTGTGGTTTCAGGCACTCTGACTCTTTTGTTGTCAATGTAAACGAACCGGTGAGGTACACTATTGAAATAAACTCAAATAATATTTTCGCCAAAGTAATCAGGTCAAGTTCTGGAACGATAAGGGTTCCTGAAATTGGGGTAATGATGGAGCCCGGAGTAGCATCGCAGGGATTTATTACCAACATTGAAGGCATTCTCTTCAGATTTGAAGAAATGGTGAAAGTTGCAAAGAACTGGAATTATGAGGATGAAGAAAAGACCAAAAAGTGTGACTGGATTCTCAAAAAAATCAGGAATACTCTTGAAGGGAATGAAAAATTGACCCTGATTATTGAAGATCCGCTTGGAAATAGCTTAATTGAATCAAAAGAGGCTGTTAAAGAGACTCTCAATGAAAAAGAAGCATCAAAATTGAAGAAGAGTATAACGATTTTATCAGAAGAAGATTTGTAATACCATAGAAGAATTTAATTAACGATTACCCTGCATCACTTTATGATTGATGAAATTGAAGTTACAAAAGCTATAACAGAAAAATACTTCGAGAAGTTTCTGAGTGGAATAAGATGCGATGTGGCGATAGTTGGAGGTGGACCTTCAGGACTTGTTGCAGCATCGATTCTCGGGAAAAAAGGTTTTAATGTAACCCTGTTCGAGAAAAAACTCAGCCTTGGAGGAGGAATCTGGGGTGGAGGAATGATGTTCAATAAGGTTGTTGTCCAGAAGGAAGCCACACAGATTCTTGATGAATTTAACATCAGTTACGAGGATTGCGGCAATGGTTATTTTGTTGCTGATGCGATTGAGCTTTCAGGAGGCTTGATATACAATGCTTCGAGAAATGCCAGAATTTTCAATCTGACAAACGTTGAAGATGTTATGGTGAAGGATGGTCGCATGACAGGTTTAGTTGTGAACTGGGCGGCAGTTGAGATGGCGAAGCTGCATATAGACCCTCTGACAATCTCATCCAGAGCAGTGATAGATGCCACCGGACATGACGCAGCAATCTGCACGATAGCATCAAGAAAAACTGGAAAATTCAATCTTGCCGGAGAAAAGTACATGAACGCAGAATTGGGTGAGAGGGGTGTTATTGAGAGAGCATCTGAAGTCTTCCCGGGTTTATATGTTACAGGTATGTCTGTGGCAGCAGTTTATGGATTGCCGAGGATGGGCCCAATTTTTGGTGGAATGCTGCTGAGTGGAAAGAGGGTGGCTGAGATCGTGGAGAAAAATCTGAAGTAATCCTCTCTTTAATAAAGAAAATTTTAAATTCCTCTTTTAATCAGGATTTTTGTGGAAGGAGAGGCTTTTGCAGCAGGAACGGTTATTAATGCTCTCGCAACGGGAAAAGGATGTGCATTTGGACTGAATTTGAAAACTGAGGTTAGAATCTCTGTTGAGAACGATTTGAAAAGATGTATTACCATTGAAAACGGAATAGAGAATGAAAATAAAATGGTGGACAGAATTTTACTCTCTTCCGGTATAAAGGGTGTTGTTGAGATTAAAAGCGAAATTCCGAGGGGTTGCGGTCTGGGAAGTAGCAGCGCATTCATGAATGCTCTCCTGACCTCTGCTTTTAAATTGAGAAGAGAGAAGCTCGATGCATACCGTATTTTAACCGCAAATGCCAGAATATCACTTGAAATGGGAATCAGCTATACCGGGGCTTTCGATGATGCTGCTGCATCTCTGCTCGGTGGTTTCTGCCTATCTGACAACATGAAAATGAAACTTTACAGAAGAGATGTTATCAAGGGTGACGCAGTTGTCTTGATTCCAAGGTGGGCGCGGGGAAAGGTCTGCCTTGAAGATATCAGGAAGAATCCCACTGAGGTTGAAAAAGCTTTTAAGGAAGCTTTTGATGGAAATTACATGAGTGCGATGGCTTCAAATTCAAGTTATTATTGCAGAATCCTGAAGTATCCCATGGCACCTGTCGAAACCGGATTTAAGAAGAATATACCAGTCGGATTATCAGGAAATGGTCCAGCCTATGTTGCATTTGGTAATAGGAAGAATTTAAAAGAAATTGAGAATATCTGGATTGATTATGGAAAAGTAATCAGAACCGAACTTGTCACCAAACCTGCCAGTGACGTGCAGATTTCGGAAAATTTGTTTATCAGAAACATTAATTAAAAATAGATGGCTCAATTTTCATCAGTGGTTGAAATAAGAGAGATAATCGCAAGAAGGCTTAAAGAATTTGAGAGACTCGGTAAAACCGGGGTTGCAGATTTTGACTTCGCTCCCTTCATCAATCTCAAATTTAAATCGACACTTCAATCCGAATTTGCATTCTGCATATCCACTGCCAACTCCTCTGCAATCTCAGGCTTGAAATTCCAGAAAACCATAGAGCATGCAAATCTGAATGAACTCTCTATCAGTGATTTTGAGGAGTTACTCAGGTCTTCAGGCGTGAGATTCCACAGAAAAAAAGCAGTCTTTATTGAAGAAGGTATAAATAATTTTGATAATATTCTAAACTATCTTGATTCTTCGGAAGCGAGGGATAAGCTTGTAAGAAACCTTAGAGGATTCGGATTGAAGGAGGCAAGTCATTTTTTAAGAAATATCGGGAGGAAAGACATAGCAATTATCGACAGACACATAATCCGGTATCTTGCGAAGGAAAATCACATAACAGAGCCATCCAGAGTATCCTCGAAAGTGTACATTGATTGTGAATCTGCCCTCAGAGAGGTTGCCGCTAAAAGAGGAATGAGTCCTGCAGAACTTGATTTATGGCTCTGGTATGGGGAAACCGGGAAAGTTTTAAAATAATTTATTCGGATTATAACTGATGATTCACAGAGATTGGCTCGTGAATTTGCTTGAAGAGAGAAACTTTGATGAAATTCTCGAGGGTAATCTTAAAAAAATCTCAACAGGACTGATAACTTTCCTGTATGAAGATGATTTTCTGATTTTCAGAGCAGGTGAGGCACTGGGACTTGTTTGCTCTCAAATTGAGAAAGATGATGAAGAATTTGTAAAAATCATTTTGAGGAGGTTATTCTGGCACCTGAACGATGAAAGCGGAGCATACTGCAGGGGTGCGCCGGTTGGAATTGGGGAGATAGGAAGAACATGCACCTTCTCTTTTGAAGGCTTCAAAAACATGCTGGTTTCGTTGCTTGATAATGAAGAGGTTGAGCTGAAGTTTGTGATTTATGCTATTGGCAGAGCTTCACAGAACATCAGAGATGCTTACCCTGACCCCGTAGAAAAACTGCTGAGTTTTCTGAGTTACGGGAGTGCAGAAATCAGAGGCTATACTGCATGGGCGCTTGGTGAGTTTGATGCGGATACTGTATCTGAGTTACAGAAATTAAAAGATGACCTGTCCGTTGTCAGGTTTTATGATGGAGAGTTCAGGGAGAAGAGTATTAAGGAGATAGTAGAGGGGGCTTTGAATAAGATAAAAGTTCAGAAACTTAATTCAGAATTATAGTTACTGACTGAACCCAGCAAACTCTCAACAACAATCAGATTTCGAATAAATCCCACACACTTATATACACCCAAAATAAGCGTCCCTGATGGCAACGGGAATAGTTTATCACCGGAGGTATCTTGACCACGAGCAGAGCCCTGACCACCCGGAAAGTAGGGAAAGGCTTGCATACACCATAGAACACTTCAATAAAATCGGACTGTTCGATAATCCAGCAATAAAAGTTCTTGAACCAGTTGTTGCTTCTCCAAAAGACGTGCTTGAAGTTCACCATCCCAGATACATAGAGTTTCTGAGGAAAGAGAGTGAGAAAGGTGGAATCATTGATCTGGATACTGCTATTCCAGTTGGACTTTTTGACATCGCACTGCTTGCCGCAGGCGGGGCAATTAAAGCTGCCAGCTCTGTTCTGAATGGTGAGGTTGATAACGCATTTGCGATGATTCGACCTCCGGGACATCATGCCCATCCTCGCACTGGAGCTGGTTTCTGCTACCTGAATAACATTGCTATAGCTGTGAGATGGTTGCAGAGGAATGGTATTGGGAAGGTAATGATTCTGGATTTCGATGCTCATCACGGAGATGGTACTCAGAAGATATTTTATGAAGATGACTCTGCTCTTTTTATCTCACTGCATCAGGTGCCGTTGTATCCGGGCACCGGATACCCGAATGAATACGGGGCGGGCAGAGGGAAAGGTTTCACTGTCAATGTTCCTCTACCACCCGGGGCGAGTGATGAATGCTACATGCTTGCTTTAAATGAAATCATCAAGCCGATTGCAGAGGAATTCAACCCTGAGTTTATTGCGGTCTCAACTGGCTTCGACAACCACTTTACTGACCCGCTCACAAACCTTGCAATAACAACGGAGGGTTATGCAGAGGTGATGAAAGAGGTAGTAAATCTTGCAGAGAAGCTCTGTGGTGGCAGGATATTTGCGGTTCTTGAAGGTGGTTACAGCGTAAGAAAAGGATTACCATTCACGATTACTGCAGTGGTCTCTGTTCTGGCTGGCATTGATGGGGTCAGGGATTCAGAGGAATACATCCATGAGCTTGACTGGGTCAGGAGAGAGAATGCAATTGAAACCGTTGAGAAAAATATTGAGGCTGTTAAAAGATATCATTCAAAATACTGGAAAGCATTTCGTAAATGAGAGAATACAGACTGGATAGAGACATTCTCGAACTCTGGGACAGGTATAATTTAGCTGAGAACGTTAGGAAACACTGTATCGCTGTCGCAGAACTTGCTGAGAAAATAGCTGTAGCATCAAATGCAGATGTTGACCTTGTGGTGAGGGGGGCGCTACTTCACGATATCGGAAGAGCGGTTACACACGACCCTTTTCTCCATTTCGTTAAGAGCGGAGAGATACTGAGAAAAGAAGGTTTCGATGATAAAATTGTTAAAATCGCAGAGAGGCACTTTTCAGCGGGTATGAGCAAGGAAGAAGCTGTTTTTTTTAAAGTCCCGAAGGGAAATTACATGCCAGAGACACTGGAGGAGAAAATTGTATCCTTGGCAGATAACCTCATATTCGGCTCAAAACCTGAAAAATTCGAAAAATTTTTGAGAAGGCTGGATGAAATTGCCATTAACAACAGGAATCACAAGTGGTTTATTGAAAGAACAAAAGAGAGAGCATTGAAGATGAAAAGTGAGATTGAGGCAATCAGTGGATTGAAATTCTGATGTGGTTATGGAAGACATTCATTCGAAGATAATTTGGGCAGAAAATACATTTGAGAAATCTGGCGAACTCATTCTGAGCAACATTTCAGAATTGCTGAGAGGTCTCGATGAGTGCATTGAGCGAACATATAACTGCATGGAAGAGGTTGGTATCTTAAAGGAGTGCTCAGAATGTGCAGAGAGGACAGGAAGCTGCTGCGGAAGGGGGATTGAAAACAGGTATGACAGGACTGTTCTGCTGATTAATCTTTTGATGGGAGTTAAAATACCATCTGAAAGAGAGCAGGATGGATGCTTCTTCTTGGGTTCGAAAGGTTGTAAGTTAAGAGCCAGAGAAGTCTTATGTGTTAATTACCTCTGTGATAGAATCTGCAATAACATTGAGCATGAAAAAATAGTAGAATTGCAGAATGTTGCCGGAGAGGAACTTGATACTCTCTTTGCTCTGATAAATGAGATAAACAGAATTGTCCGGAGTCTTGATGATGGTGATAAATGATTCAGGAATTTCAATTGCGAGAAGGAAAGTTATTGCAAAATTACATCCAGATGAAAGAAATTTTTTAATTGAAGTCTGCAGAGAAGTTGGAGATTCAGCAGGTGAACTGCCAGTTCTCTATGCGGGTTCAGGTGGCAATGTTGAGCACGCTGTCCTGCTGGGCAATAATCTGGTTTTTGTTGATTCACACCTGCCTGAAGTAACTCTTGCAGAGATTAGAAATAATATCGAGAAATTTGGAGGAGATATAGCAGGTGAGACGAGGAAAGGAGTGCTTGGAGGAGGTGGAAAACATAAAATAAATTTTTCAATTGAGAATGAGGAGTTTTTACTGACATATTATGCTGAAGATGCAACGAAAATTCATGAATTGAGACTGAAGGAACTGGAAAATGGATATTCTGTTTACTTCGTTAAAGTTCCTCTTCCTAAGGAGAACACAGTAAATTCCCTCACCTCTCCCACATCTCTCGGAAATGCACTCAGCAATCTTGTAACTGGTGGCTATTTTCTGGAGAGGGAGTGCCCACTTTGTTACAGCCTTGAACCGGACAAGCTCGGATTCAAAAAAATCACATCCGGGTTTATATCGGCACTCTCTATCTACTCAGAACCGGGAAATCTCTATAAGAAGGTCAGGAACGTTGATAGTCTTGTAGAATTGCTTGAAGAGGATAGAGAAAGGTTTTCTGAGAACTAAAAAAGTTATTTTATGGCATTCTTTACAAGAACATAGAATATTAAGATGAATGAGAATATCAGAGCTAAGAACATTTTAACTTTAAACTTCAGGTTCTGATTCCATCTTTGATAGGTAATCTTGTTCTCCATAACTGGACACCTCTCCAACCGGCATCTCTCGAGCTGGAATTTTTTGAATCACTTAATTAATACTTTGAGGCTGAAATAAGAAAAAGATTTGTTAAAAAGTTAAAATCATAATAATAATACAGGTAATATCGTCCTTCAGCTTTTTGAACAAATTCTGGTTACTGGAAATTCAGGAAAAATGTCAGAACTGGAAAAAAGTTATGCAATATTTACTGCGAGCAGATAAGCCACTGCTATAAAACTGAACATTGTGAGCAGATATACTTTCAATCTCAAAGGCATGGTTTTTGTTCGCCCTTCACATATTATTCTATCCTGCATGATCATTTTTTACCACCTCTCAATCATGGATGACTGAATTCTGTGAGTTTTGAATAGAGATATAAACCTTTGGAAATACTGTCAATCATTATTATGTGAAACTTTTAATTCAGAATAAAGACTTGATAGTTTGTTTACTCAAAAGAATAATCAGTTACAGCAAACAATTCCAAAAAATTTATAAAGTTAATAACTTCAAATTCTGCCGTTGATTAGGGAGGGAGGATAATAAAATGGCAGTCAGTTCTCTAAAATTATCTCGAAGAGATTTTATGAAAGTAACCGCTGCTGGCGTTGCTGTTGCCACAGGTCTTTTAAGATATGCAAAAAATAATAATTTCATCAAAAAGGCAGAAGCTGCCTCCGTAGAAGAGGCAAAGAAGGAGGGGGCAGAACTTGTAAAAACCGTATGTATTTACTGTGCCGTCGGTTGCGGAATTCTTGCAAAGGTGAAGAATGGCCACCTTGTAGGCATTGAACCATGGGTCAATCACCCTATTAACGGTGGAAAGCTTTGCTGCAAGGGAGCAAGTATAAATCACACGGTAACCTCCCCCAGAAGGCTCAGATACCCTGTAATAAAAAGAAATGGCAAATGGGAGAGAATTAGCTGGGAAGAAGCTCTTGATACAATAGCAAAGAAGATGATGGAAATAAGAGAGAAATACGGTCCCGATTCAGTATTCTTTGCAGGTTCTGCCAAGGTGAGTAATGAAGCTGCTTACCTTCAGCGCAAATTTATGGCGTTCTGGGGAAGCAACAACGTAGACCATCAGGCGAGAATCTGTCATTCAACGACTGTTGCTGGACTGGGTAACACGTGGGGATACGGTGCAATGACAAACAACTTCAATGATATGAGAAACTCGAGGGTTATTTTCTTCCTCTCAAATCCCGCAGAAGCGCATCCTGTCAGTTTCAGACACATCTTTGAGGCAAAGCAGAGGGGAGCAATTCTCATCTGCGCGGATCCCCGTTTCAGCAGGACAGCTGCGGTCAGTGATATTCACCTGCAGTTCAGAACAGGTACTGAGATTGCTTTAATCTGGGGAATTGCCCATGAAATCATCAAAAATGGCTGGTATGACAAAGACTTTGTTGAACAGAGGACACATGGTTTTGAGGAAGCAAAAAAAGTTATAATGCAGTACTCTCCTGAAGTTGCAGAAGATATCACAGGAGTTCCGGCAAGCCTCATCAGGAAGGTTGCGTACATTCTCGCAACAAACAAGCCCGGAACAATTCAGTATGCGATGGGTGCAACCCAGCACGAATACGGCTCACAGAACATAAGATCTTTTGCCATACTCCAGCTTCTTCTCGGTAACGCTGCCCAACCGGGTGGAGGAGTCAATGCATTCAGGGGACATGATAATGTTCAGGGTGCAACCGACATGTGCGTGTTAAGTCACACACTCCCATCCTACTATGGTCTGAGTGAGTCTGCATGGAAGCACTGGGCGAATGTTTGGAATGTTGATTACGAATGGCTCAAGAGCAGATTTCAGTCAAAAGACTTTATGGAAAAGAAAGGATTTACAATGAGCAGGTTCTCATGCGGTGTGCTTGCAGGAACGGATGCTTTTCCCGTGTGTGAGGATTTAACGATTGATCAGCCAAATAATATAAAGATGATATTCATGTGGGGACACTCAACTCCTGCCTTGGGTGACTTGAGATATGTTAAGAAAGCCTTTGAATCAGTTGAATTGCTTGTTTTTGTTGATCCATTTGTTGAAAGTGGTGCAGCACTGGCTGATCGCCCCGATGGAATTATTCTGCTTCCTGCAGCAACTGAATTTGAAGGGAGCGGGAGTGTAACAAACAGCGGGAGGCAGATTCAATGGAGGAATAAAGTAATCGACCCGCTTTATGATTCAAAACCCGACGTGTGGATTTTAATCAATCTTGTCAAAAATCTGGATAAATACGATGCAGGAATTTATCGAAAATTCACTAAGAATTATGGATATAAAACACCTGAAGAAATTACACCGGAAGATGTTCTTGACAAAGAAATACTGGTTGGAGCGAGAGCAATTGGCATGATAGGACAGAAAAGCTCAAGGTTGAAGAAACAGCAGGATTATGATTATACTTTTGACCCTGAAGATTGTAGAGCTAAAGGAGGACCATGTGACGGAGAATACTGGGGACTTCCATGGCCCTGCTGGAATGAAGAACATCCAGGCACACCAATCCTCTACAGAAACGATATACCAGTGTGGGAAGGCGGTCATGACTTCAGAGTAAAGTGGGGTACAGAATACAATGGTATCAGTATGTTAAGCGGCATTAATGGACATGATCAGGCAACAGTTGACGATGTTGTGTGGTCGAAGAACCTTGAAACAGACTACAAAGAAATTTTAGACCAGAACATGGTTCCTTCTGGCAGAGGGAGAGCCAGATTCTACGCATGGAACATGAAAGATACAGTCCCAGTGCACAGAGAGCCAATCTATACCCCGCGCAAGGATTTGATTGATAAATACCCGACCTACGATGAAAGTGTCTATGGGGAATTCCACTACAGAGTTCCGATTCTTTCAAGAGTTCTTCAGCAGGCATGCAAGAAGGTTAACCTCGCAGACCACTTTCCGCTTGCATGGACATCAGGAAGACAGGTTGAGCATCAGGGTGGTGGAGCAGGTACGAGAGCAAACAAAATACTCGCAGAACTGCAACCCGAGATGTATGCTGAAATCAATCCAAAGGATGCAAATGACAGAGGAATCAGAGATGGAGACCTTGTTGTCGTTGTAACACCAAGGGGTCTGGAATATGGAGCAGGCGTGGCAAAGGTTGTATGCAAGGCAAGAGTTACAGATGCTGTCCCACCCGGTTTGGTCTTCCTTCCATTCCACTGGGGTGGTGTGTTTCAGGGTAAATCATACCTCGACAGATTCCCTGTCATCGATGACATGGATACAAGACCACTTGTTGCAGGCGATTCCGCAAACATATCAAACTGCCCCGGATGGGATGTTGAAACGCAAATGCAGAATATAAAGTCAGGAATCTGTGATGTGATGAAATTCATTGAATTCAAGGAACCGTCAGGTCTTGAGGAGACCATGGACATAATTATGGCTGAAGTGAGAAAGAAAATGAAGGGGTGATTAAATGCCGCTGAAGTTTTTGGTTGACACTCATACAAATCTTTGTATAAAATGCAAGGCATGTGAAGCGATTTGCAAGAATTACAATGAGGTTCCCACAGGCATTTATAGAATCAAAGTTATTTCAATCAAAGAGGGGGAACCGGGTCAGTTGAACATCCCAATGCCCTGTATGCATTGCACAGACCCACCATGTCTTAAAGTCTGTCCAATGAACGCAATATCCAAACGGGCAGATGGAGTCGTTCTTGTTGACAAGGATAAGTGCATTGGATGTGGTTACTGCGCTTATGCATGTCCATTCGGTGCCCCTCAGTTTGAGGGAAGTGGGGCGTTTGGCAGCAAAGGTAAGATGGATAAATGTACCTTCTGTGTTCAACCCTATAATCAAAAAGATGATGGCAGGCTCATTACAAAAGAGCCCGTTCCGAGATGTGCAGTAGTATGTCCGACAGGAACTCTGCTGGGTGGTGAAATTACTGAAATCAACAGAGAATTCAGAAAGAGAGTTAACAGTTACATGTCAAAAGGCTTGATTGAAAGTATGTTTATGGTGTAGGTGGTTAATGATGAAGAGCATTATTGCGCTTGCCGTAGCTTTACTGGCTATATCTCCTCTTTTTGTTGGTATGGCTGTTACTGGAGTGATGGGTGGAAGTTATATCACCGACAACACCTTCCGACACTTCCCACCTGAAGAAAGACCGGTAAAATATGCTTTTGCAGATGAGCTGATTAAATATCTGAACAAAGTACTTCTACCTCTGCTTATTATTGCTGCATTCTTCGTGTGGATAATGACAGTTGCAGAGTACTACAAGTTCTACAAAATGTTCAAGCTTGAAGAGGCTCATGCACACGGAGGTGAAGAACATTGAAGGAATTGATCAGGTTCTCAACTGCACAGAGATCAGCACACTTTCTCGCATCAATTGCAGGCTTAACGTTACTGATAACAGGCTTACCAATTACCTTCTCCGACCAGCTGAGGTGGGTTATTGATGCTATGGGCGGTCCTGTGGTTTCAATGCTCGTTCACAGGATTGCTGGAGTCATCCTTGCTTTCACTCTCGCATACTTCGGCACATACTTTGTAGTCGAAAGACTTACAAGAGGCAGAGGCGACTCAAACATTACATTCACGAACCCAAAGTTCTTTCTGACCATCCCCACAGACATGATTGTTGACATGCTCTGGACGTTCAATCTTGCAAAGGAAAGACCCAAGTCGGGCAAGTACGACTGGATTATGGTAGCAGACATCCTTACTGTGCCCACGTTCTGTCTCGTGGAGGTCATAACCGGTGCATTGCTCTGGTTTCCGTTTCCTGTCCTTTCATTCAACCCCGGTCTTGTGCTTTTGATAAGAACAGTACACGTATGGGTAGCAGTCTTTGCGATATTCTTTGTATTTGCCCATGCCACAATACTTCACTGGACTCCGGGCAACTATCCTATAAACATGGGAATCTTCAATGGACTGATACAGAAACACAAAGCAGAAGGTGAATTTCCGGAGTGGATTCCGGTTGCGACTGAGGTGGAGACAGATGCAAAACCGTACAAATTCCATCCCATTGGATACGTTGTTGGAACAATCTCCTGTGGTCTGATGCTTCTTGCAGCATATTCAGTATACCTACTTGCCAATGAAGGACTTGCTGGATTCAGGCTTTTGCAGGAAAGTCCAATAGCTTTCGTCGGTCTTAATGGAGTGATAGGAATCCTCTCAGTCTATGTACTTTTCAGCCTCTATGGCCTTTCAAAAGCAATCTCTGAAAGTTAGACTAAAATACCATTTCCAGCTTTTTTCTTTTTTCTAACTGGCACTTTTAAGGATTGCTCCTCCAGATTTTACCTCTGTAATGACCTGTTACAGGACAGCCAAGGCAGAGTTCATTGCTCCAGTAATCGCAATCTCCACAGTCAGAATCGCATGGAGCTTCATTAGATGCTTCTACATTAATTTTAATTGGCACAACGGTATCTTTCTCTGCCCTTACGACAATCCCGACATCTATGTCATAAACATCCGGGCTGGGTCGAATGTGCTGGTCAACTATCGCTTCGAGGGTTGTCAATTCTTCACAGATGAACATCATTGTAAGATTTCTGTTTCCAGCTACAATAAACCCGTTCAGGAAGAATGGACAACCGTCAAATAATTTCAGCAATTCTCGGGGTTGACGACACTTCACATCAACTTTGAGAATGTAGAGACCATGATTTTTAATATTAATGCCGTATGTGTGATTTACAATCCCCATTTCAATCATTTTTTTGATTCTTGCCCCTACAGAAGGTTGAGATAAATTTACAAGCTTGGCAATCTCGTTCTGTGATATTTCAGGGTTTTTCTCAAGTATTTCAAGTATCGCTTTATCTTTTTCATCAAGTTCAAAAAGTCCCACCATGAATTTTAAAGAATGTCACCTTATAAAAAATTAGCGAAACAGTTGAATTGGTTTATTAATCTTTTAAATTGGTAGGGGTATATGAATATTATATTGAGATTGCAGGAAATGTAAAGGGAAAAGTTGAAGACTGAAATTATTTTTAGAAATCATGGCTTTAGTGCCGACACAATCAACTCATTTATGAGAATTCTCTCATTTCTCAAGAATTCTTTCAGTTTTTTTGAGATTGCTCTGTAAAAATAGCTATTGTCGTTCTTCTCAATCTCATCACAGAATGAGGTAACCCAATTAAGCTCCTCCTCAATGAACTGTTTCTGCTTCCTCAATTCTTCAATTTTCTCAGTTTTATCTGAAGCCAATGCGTTTTTGCAGCTCTCTGCAAGAAAGAAAAGCTCAACTCCAATGTGGTCAGCAGGCTCATTGTACCTGAATTCGTAACCCATATTGCTGTATTTTTCGACGATTCTCAGTGTTGTTTTCCCGTACGGGTTTTCACCCTCATAAGATGACTGGTAAGGAGACACCGTCTCTGCAAAAGGATTGACAAAAAGGCTGGAAAACTCGTCTTTAACAGAGTCCTCGAATTCATCAACATCCTTAAATTTCTTTGATAGTATATTCAGGTTCTCGAAGAAGGGAATCTCGACTCCATTGAAGACATCTTCAAGCAAATTTCGAGGAGGGGGGTCGAGGAAGAGGGTTGCAAATAATGCATAGATTGCTCTTCTCCCCTCTATGATCTTATCAATTTCCATGTTTATCCCTCTCTTTTCTTTCCTTCTTCTTTCATCATCTCATCGTAAATTTTTTCAAGAATAACCCTTGGTCTACAATCAGAGCAGAATAAAATCGAGTACTGACCTGCTGTCTTCAGTTTTTCATACATACTTTTTGTAATATGTGGTTTTCCGCATGAAGGGCACTTCAGGATTTCATCTCTGTAAATTTCTCTTTCTCCAATTTTCTCGAGGTCAAGGAATTTTTTCAGTGTGATTGCATTTTCAGGGCAGGCTTTAATGCAGAGTCCACAGGCGAAACATAAGCCATGATTAAAGTAAAGCACTCCTTCCTCATTTTTTATTGCGTTAGCCGGGCAGAAAAACGTACACGTCATGCATAATGTGCAGTTCCCGTTTACCTCAACAAGACCAAACAGTTCTGTCTCTATTCTTGATTTTATAGCCTGAAAATTTCCCAGTTCTTCAATTAAATGTAGCAATTGCTCCCTTTTGTTCCCGCTCTCGATACCATGAATTATCCTGCCCGGATTTTTATACTTTAATCTATCAAAGTCTTCCAGACTCACAATTTTCAGGCAGTCAAATCCATATGCTCTCAGCAAACCCTCAGCAACCTCAAAGTTTGTGTAATCATGTTTCGAGGAACATGAAATCACAACAACATTTGCACCCTTTAACGCAGCATAGAGATAATGCACATCAGAGACGAAATTTATACATGGCACAATAATCGGGAGGGCGGGTGGAAACTTCTTCTTTATTCTCTTACTCAGCCTATAGAGTTTGGAGAGAGAGTTTTCGCATATGAAGGCAATTGTTCTTCCCTCTTCAACCACAGAATCAATTTTTTTCATCAAAGTTCTGGAATTCAGAATGTTACTCTCCAGAGCAGAGACAGGACATATTGCCGAGCAGAATCCACATCCATTGCATGTATCTGAGATTCGAATTTTACCGTTCTCCCTCTTTATTGCATTTTTGGGGCAGGAGAAACAGAGTTCGCATCCTGAGAAACCACTCTTGTAAGTTCCGCAGGTATCATAATCCACTTTAACAGGCTTGATCTCGGTATAACCCCCGAGATTACTTAAAACCTTGAATGCAGATTTATATTCGTCCTCGTAGGCATAAATACCTGCACTGCTCTCGGCAAAATCAGCGGGCAATATTATCTGTCCCGCAGTGAGAGTGAATTCCCCTGTTCTGTTTCGAATAACGTCTCTTCCTTCAACTTTTACCTGAAAATTGCCTGGCTTGCCGTTAACACTTATTTTGCTACCCTCTTTAATCTCAATTACTTTTATCCTGAATGGATAAAGTTTTTCTGTGACATCTTCAGTTGTGATTACGCACAAATTCGTCTGCTCAGATAATTCGGAAATAACATCTAAATTTTTGCCATAGTATATTACATCATAACCGGTCTCAACCGCATCAAATTCCAGAATGTCAAAGATTAGCGCTGAATTAATCCATGCTGCTGCTACCTCTTCTGGTTTTTTGAAACATTTCTCAATCAACTGTATATCAACGATTTCGCTGAAACCTTTAGAGTCTGACAGGTGAAAGAGGGCAGGACAGCCAAAAACGATAAAATCATAGTCTTTCTCAAGCCTGAGACCACTCTCGCAATCCTCAAGAATAACAATATTCTCGCAATTGATTTTTCCTGCGATTTTATCCATCTTCAGCTTCCCGCAACCTTTACACAGAACGACACATTTATTGATTGAGTTATCTCCACAATCCATCTTCAGCCCTACCATCAGGTTCTTGGACAGGAGTTTCTGTGATGTCTTATTAATATATGGTTTTTGTCAGGATACTGTCAAATAACCAGCAATCTGAAAACAATAAAAAAGAAAGAAAAATTAGATTTTCTCACAGCAATTCAAACTGTATCCATACGTCACATTGTTAAGCAGAAGTATAACGTCACCCATATTCACTTTACCATCGCAGTTTACATCCCCGCAATCAGCACAGTAGCAGCTGAACTTCCCATCAAGCCAGTTTGCAGGTAATTCCTTTCCTGAAGGTTCATACAGTGAACTTTCCGCACCAAAATGCAGTTGAGTTGAACACTGGCAGCTATCATCTTTGCAGTGTATCTTGAAAGTTCCTACAAGATAGTCTCCTGAAAGATTGTCGTCTTCTGATGCAAATGTAATCCATTCCATACCTTCTGACGAATTCCAGCCACCAAAGGAGAATGTGTCGTTATTTCTTTCCCAAGTTACTTCAGCACACTCTGCATTGTATGTCAGTTCAATCTCTCCACCCTGAAAGTTTGTGGCATTAACTCTTAACTCAACATCTGCTGTTGTGCAGAGGCTTGCTCTGCTGCTCTCAGGATTGAGGTAAACCTCATTTCCTGTATCACATGCATCTCCTATCCCATCCCCATCTGAATCCGTCTGGTCAGGGTTTGGAGTTAACGGGCAGTTATCTTCGTAGTCATTTATACCATCTTCATCGGAGTCTGATAATACACAGTCCGGATCATCAAAGCCTGCTCTCCGGCAGAAGTCAAGTATTGCTTCAGACAGGTCAGCTGTGTGTACAGTCTCGCCAGTTTTCAAATCTATTATTTCAGTTTTTCTCAAATTGTCATGGAAAGAGTGTATCACGGTGAAATTAACATCATCAGACATCATTCTGGCCGGTTCATTTTCCTCATCAGGGAAGATGAAAAATGACCTAGGATCGTCAAGAGTAAAGTTTTCCAGTTCTTTTCCATCTGAAGAAAGAACTCTTACTGAGAAATCGCCATGTTCACCGAAGTGATTTGGAGGATAGTTGTAAACAATGCTCACGTTAAGCAGTGTTATCTTATCGCCTTTGATGTTGTAATTCAGAATTACAACTTTTGTATAATCTTCCTGACCCATTCTCTGATTTGTTGATTGGTACATTTGGGCATTTGCAGGAACTGTACAGGGATGTGTACAGTAAGGGAGCGCATTCAGAACTTCAATGACTTTATTATGGCAATCAGGCTCAAAATAATAGCCACTTCTCATGTAGCAGGCATCCGTGTCACTCTTCCACCACCCCTCTCCGCAACATTCTTTCATTCCTGTACCTCTCCAGTCACACCAGTTAGGTGACTGAACTGTTAGCGAATCTTCGCTTACACCCCTGCTCGCCCAGTAATCAACCCATATTTGTGGACAGTTTTGAGGTGAGATTGAAGTACACTGGCTGGGATCAAATCCATTAGGTTTTGCGTAAACCGTACAGTTACAGTTATAGGGAGTATTTCCATAATTGATACAACTGTTAACCCCCTCCTCATCTGGCCAGCATTTGATGGATGGGCAGAATTCGTAGCATCCGTATGGGTTTGCAGACTTGCTTATACAGTTGTCATAAGAAGAATATATGTTGTGAGTATCGCTTGCTTCCCAGTATCCACCATCACAGCAGTATTCATCAGCCAATTCGAATATCTGATGTCCGGTTTCGTGAACAACTGTTCTTGTATTTGTCGGGGGTGTGGAGAATATCCCACTTACTGAACATGCTCTACCACCACCATTAAAAACTATTACAGCCGAATCTGCAAAGGAGCAGTCGTATTGATAGCCATCAGGCAAATCGAATTTTTTGCAAACAGGTTCGTAATCGCCGGAATTCTCTGTGTAATAGTAAAAGTTGAATTTACATCTATTTGAGCTGATTTCAGTGGAATTGAAGTATGCATTATAGATTAAAAATTTTACATCTTCTAAGAATTTTGTTTTGTTCCCAATATAGTCTCTGTCCATAATGAAAACGATATCCACTTTATCCGCTGAAGGTCCGTTCCACAATATTGGATTGCATGCGGGGCAACCGATGTTTGGACATGCAGTACCACCACAATCTGCTCCTTCTTCATTTTCCCCCATAAAATCATCATTGCAATCGCAGGCATCACCCACTCCATCACAATTCATATCCTTCTGGTCTGGATTACTGAATGTGGGGCAGTTATCACAATCTGAGGCAAGCCCATCTCCATCCTCATCTATGCTGAATACAGTAGGATAGAGATCATCAGAGTTTAAACAGCCATCATCGTCTATATCTGGATCGCAGGCATCACCCACTCCATCAAAATCCAGATCTGCCTGGCTGGGATTGTTGATGTTCGGGCAGTTATCGCAGGCATCACCAACATCATCAAAGTCCGTATCATTCTGCTCAGGATTGTAAACATAAGGACAGTTATCGCATGTATCTCCAAAAGCATCTGGATATGGGATTGGAGCACATATATCGTCTGTGCACATCCATTTAAAGTCAGAGTTTGCCTGATCCGGATTTTCTACAGTCGGGCAGTTATCGCATGCATCACCCACTCCATCTCCAATCCGAGCATAAAGTGGGATGCAGAAATTAATAGTAGGGCAATTCCATCCAACCATGACCCACTCGCTATCTGTCTGATCAGGGTTGCTAACAAATGGGCAGTTATCTTCCAGATTGATGATACCATCTCCATCAGAGTCTTCTGTCAGGTTGATAAGAACGGGTGGTGTTGTATTCAGTCCATGAGAATCATTTATCCCAACATGATATTCAAAGCCGTCAGGATATGGACCGCCTGTGTAAGAACACATTGATACATTACATACTTTGGCTATTTGCCAGTTCACAAAGATGCTTATGTAAGGATTTGTGTCTCCTCCAGTGTAAATTGCCGTTATATTAATGGTATCGTCTGGACCAGGACTCTCTGGGTTGAGAGTTACATCAACATTATCGCATGCATCCCCTGTTCCATCACCATCGCTGTCTGATTGTCTGGGGTTATATGTAGAGGGGCAGTTATCGCATGCATCCCCCAAATTATCAAAGTCTGAATCTTTCTGCAAAGAATTAGAAACAGAAGCGCAATTATCGCATGCATCCCCTGTTCCATCACCATCAGAGTCCGCCTGATCAGGATTTCTAACTTCAGGACAGTTGTCAGGTTTCTCAGAGCACAATTCACAATCACCGTACCGCGTGCAGTAATCCTTAGCAGTGCAGCTATCTATGTCCATCAAGCTGCATTGACTCAATAAATCATAATCCGGTTCACATCTGTCAGTCCAGTTACAGTATTCTACAGCTTCACAGCTTTTATTATCAGGCAGTTTACTGCAACTATCCTTGGCAAAATCGAAATCAGGATAGCAATTCTCTTTAATTTTGCAGTAGTCATCGCTCAAACATGTATCTGTGTCTCTTGAATTGCAGTCAGCAAGTACACTGTCACCAACGTATCTACAGCTAACATCCCAGTAACAGTTGTCATTTACCTCACACTCATCTGAATTGTAAACAGCACAGGCAGCATCCTTATTATCCACGCATATACAATCAGTTCCTGTGCACTTGCAGTATTCTGCATTCTTGCATGCAGATTCATTGCCGCTGTAAACTCCACAACTCAATACAGACCAGTTTACACCACACCCATCACCCCATGAGCAGAAACCCAAGCTGTTACAAGATTCTTTACTTTCTCCAAAGAAATCACACACCTCTATCCATACACTGTTCCAGTCCGGCATACATGATTCCTGCTCGCAGTTGGGATATACCGGGTTAACTGGATCATAAATACAGTTGCAGATTGAGTCTTCATCGTAATCAAGACAGCACTCATCAAATGTTACAACAACCCTTTTTATTACCTGTTCACATAGCCCATCACTGTCACATGCTTCAAGAGATACAGTATACGTGTCCTCTGATGAATACCTGTGTGATACATTACCGGGATACCCAGTATCAGAACTTCTCACTCCATCTCCAAAATCCCATGTATGATTCACAACGGTATTGTCATCCGATGCATTCCCACTAAAGAGAACAGTCAAATTGCACTCCACTGTGTAAGTGAAGTCAACTTCTGGCGGTATTTCACATGCATTCCCTATTCCATCTGAGTCATTCTGTGCATATATCGGAATAATCAGGCTTGCTGCTATCAAAAGGCAAAGCAGGATGCTATAATAAACTATTTTACGTCCTGAAACCTTTCTCAATACTCCCAATGCTACCACCTGTTAATTTTCTGAGAAGAGATCATTTCTCATTCAAACAAGAAATAAACCACAATATGCTTTTGTTCACCAATATGCCATTTCTTAGTTCAAATTTGAAATAAACCCTCTCTAATTTTAACAAATTTTTCAAATACTTATATTTTATGAGATATCTGATAGGTGACCATAATTACTATTCAATCTGTAAATGATTTCTTAATAGTAATCAGATGTTAGACCATATAGCTGATAACAAAGTTTTTTAGTCTTAATCATCTCCAGAAGGCAAAATGAGTATTTCAGAGCAGATTAAAGAACTTGAAGAAGAAATCAGAAAAACTCCATATAATAAAGCTACTGAACATCATATCGGTAGGTTAAAGGCAAAACTTGCGAAACTTAAAGAAGGTGCTGACAAAAAGAAAACAAGAAAATCTTCGGCAGTCTCGATAAGGAAAGAGGGTGATGCGACTGTTGCGCTCGTTGGTTTTCCGTCTGTTGGCAAATCCACTCTTTTAAACACTCTGACTGGTGCAAAAAGTGAAATTGGTGTTTATGACTTTACAACCCTGAAACCCGTTCCGGGCATGCTCGATTACAAAGGGGCTAAAATCCAGCTTGTAGATATTCCGGGAATTATTGAGGGAGCATCAAAAGGAAGAGGGAGAGGTAGAGAAGTGATTTCAGCGGTAAGGACTGCTGATATGGTTTTGATTATGACGGACATTTTCAACCTTTATCAGATTGATATCATAAAAAATGAGCTTTATGAGGCAGGAATTCGTTTAAATGAGCAACCGCCAGACATATCAATCAAAAAGAAGGATAGAGGTGGAATAAATATTACATCCACTGTACCCCTGTCAATTGAAGAGCAAACCATTATTGGAATACTCAGAGAATATAAAATACATAACGCTGATGTCTTAATCAGGGAAGAAGCGACGGTTGATAAAATAATTGATGTTATTCTCGGGAATAGGGTATATCTACCAGCACTCACAATTCTGAACAAAATAGACCTTGGGAAGGTGGAGGTTAACGAGCCAGACGTTATTACAATATCTGCTGAGAAAAAAATCAATCTTGATGTTCTTATTGAGGAGATTTATAAAAGGCTTGATTTTATCAGGATTTTTCTCAAGCCACCTTCCCAGAAAGCAGATTTTGATGAACCGCTTGTAATAAAAAGAGGGTCAAAGGTAGAGGATGTGTGTAAAAAGTTGCACAGAGATATGTTGGAGAAATTCAGATATGCGAGAGTCTGGGGGGAATCTGCCAAGTTTGATGGTCAGAGGGTCAGCATCGAGCATGTACTTGAAGATAAAGATATTCTGACGATTTACACTCAGTAATCACCCGGTTAATAGCTTCTCATAGTATTCAGAAGTTCCTGTTTCAAGAATTTCAAGTATCAAGTCTTCCGTTGCTTTTCCAACTCCTCTGATGGTTTTGAGATCTTTTAAGCTCGATAATGGCTCATTAATTTTTGATATTGAGTAGGCTGCATAACCGAAAGGCGATTTCTTACCTTTCAGTTTCAGTAAGTAATCCAGATGCTCCAGAATAACTACTACAAGGTCGTTCTCACTCAGAATATCACGGTACAGATGTGGAGGAACTCGTTTTGGAATTTTATATTTTCCAGCTATTTTGTCGAATATCCTGTTAATCGATTCGTAATAACCATTCACTGCATTTCCCCACTTATCCCCCCTATATATTTCATCATATTTCGGGATGAGCTCAGGATAGCTCCGTTTGAGTTGATCGTAAAAGTAATCCTTCTGTCTCCCCTATTTCAGAGTCATACCGCTGAAAAGGATGAAGTCAACCCTGTATTGCTTTGCTTTTCGGACTGCATCTTCTATCAGCTCAGGTTTATCGGTTATATATGGAATAACAGGAATCAGAAACATACCACACGCAATTCCCTCTTTTTTAAAGAGTTTCATTGTCTCCAGCCTTTCTTCAGGAGCTGGAACGCCGGGCTCAAAGATTGAACTAATCTCTTTGCTTACAGACGAGAAACTGAAGCTCACAATCGCCCTGTTTTTTTCATTTATTTCCTTTATTATGTCTATGTCCCTCTCAACAAGGGTTGATTTTGTGAGAATGTGAACAGGAAGGTTGTAGTTGTTCACAAGGTTCATTGCTTTGCGACTCAGTTGGTATTTCTTTTCAACAGGTTGATAGCTATCTCCAACTCCACCACCCAGCATTATGTAGCTCCTCCTCATCGGTTTACGCTTTCTTCTGGGATTCAGTTCTCTGTTGAGAATTTCAATTGCATTTATTTTTACAGTGATATCCTTTCCAAATTCCCCTTCCACATTGTACTTTTCAGAACGCCCATCGCAGTAAACACAGCCGTGTAAACAACCCCTGTAATGGTTCATTCCGTAGTACGAGATGAACCACGAATCGATTTTCCTGCTTTTTCTGAGGATTGACTTTGCACGCATTTCCCTTATCATGGATATGCTTTCTTTATATTGGGGGTATATAACGATAGGTTCTTCTGAGAAATTTATTGTTACTGTGGGATATCCTGGAGAGGATGTTATAATCAGAAAAGCCTCTGTGGAAGGATACTTTGAGCCATGTTCACCAATTACTATACTGCCGATTTCACGGTAAAATTCTACATTCTGGATGGCAAAGTTTCGGCACAGGTTGTTGAAAGTGGAATTCCTGATACCGGAAGTAAGATAACTACGGAAGGAACGGAAGTCAAGAGGATACTGCCTGATGTGTATAAGGTGCTGTATACTATTAATGATTTTAAAAACTTGCTGCCATCACAACCCACACAATCTCAACCAGTTCCTTAATGTTATACTGAGAGTTTATAAAAAGCTTGAGGTTATCAGTGAGAGAGCTTGAGAAATTTTTCGTATATCCTCTATTTATCGGTAGAGAGTAATAGTATGAAAAATGTTCGCTCTCAGGGAATTTCTACGATTTAATCTGTTCTATTCGTCTGTCTATAATATGTTTCAATCTCCATTTTCAGGAGCCTAAAATTTCTACGAAGATAACAAACTATTGCAAGAGATACATGATAACTACGTGTTTCAATCTCCATTTTCAGGAGCCTAAAATTTCTACTCTGATGTCGGTGCTCCAGCCTCAATTACCAATTTACAGTTTCAATCTCCATTTTCAGGAGCCTAAAATTTCTACTTATTCTTTGTTGGTGGGATGTTCACAGTGAGTAGTGCGTTTCAATCTCCATTTTCAGGAGCCTAAAATTTCTACTATACCAATAGTCGTCTGGATTGTAAATATCAAGATTGATGTTTCAATCTCCATTTTCAGGAGCCTAAAATTTCTACGTTAAGGAAATTGCAGAGTTTCTGGATGAAATTAGCAAGGTTTCAATCTCCATTTTCAGGAGCCTAAAATTTCTACGAAGCAATTTAATTATATAAATGATAAAGCAATAGCTCGTTTCAATCTCCATTTTCAGGAGCCTAAAATTTCTACACAGCCACATCTTTTAGATTGTGTCTCGAAACTAATTTTGTTTCAATCTCCATTTTCAGGAGCCTAAAATTTCTACTGAGAGAGAAGCTTGCTAAGAAGATTGAGGAAGAAGGAAAGTTTCAATCTCCATTTTCAGGAGCCTAAAATTTCTACACAACAATAAAAAGCTTCAGAATCGGGAGATATCTGATAGGTTTCAATCTCCATTTTCAGGAGCCTAAAATTTCTACAACGCCATCACAACAAAGAGAAAATTTAAATCGGTTAAAGTTTCAATCTCCATTTTCAGGAGCCTAAAATTTCTACGATACGGATATGGATAGAACTTGTGAAGATTGAATATAGTTTCAATCTCCATTTTCAGGAGCCTAAAATTTCTACTTTACAATAACAACAATGATGGTATTAGGGTCTATAGGTTTCAATCTCCATTTTCAGGAGCCTAAAATTTCTACGATAACGGATGGTGTAGATAGTGACTCTGGAGAAATTGTTTCAATCTCCATTTTCAGGAGCCTAAAATTTCTACGTGTGCCGGTCTGAAGGGAGGGGAAGATATTGTTGTCAGTTTCAATCTCCATTTTCAGGAGCCTAAAATTTCTACATCAAGAACAGTTAAACAATCTGCTGGATAATGTAAAATGTTTCAATCTCCATTTTCAGGAGCCTAAAATTTCTACCAGTGTGGGTTCTTAATAAACCAAAAAAGACTGTGTGCAGTTTCAATCTCCATTTTCAGGAGCCTAAAATTTCTACCGATACTAACGAGCTTTACGAATATAATGAAACTCTCGAGTTTCAATCTCCATTTTCAGGAGCCTAAAATTTCTACTTGGTTGATGTGGGTGTCATGAGATGACAATCTCAACTCGTTTCAATCTCCATTTTCAGGAGCCTAAAATTTCTACAAAGGTGAAGAAGAAATGATTGTTGATGGTATCAGTCAGTTTCAATCTCCATTTTCAGGAGCCTAAAATTTCTACCAGAGATGGCTTGAACACCTGGGTATCCAAGAAGTTCGTTTCAATCTCCATTTTCAGGAGCCTAAAATTTCTACTCTACATAGCCAGTTGCCTTAACATCAGTCGTGTTTTCAGTTTCAATCTCCATTTTCAGGAGCCTAAAATTTCTACTCAGGGCTTGACCCTGCAGGGCTGAGTTCAAAAGTCACAGTTTCAATCTCCATTTTCAGGAGCCTAAAATTTCTACTAAAGCTCGGCAATTGCCCGCTTTGTATATGCTACAAGTTTCAATCTCCATTTTCAGGAGCCTAAAATTTCTACAATATGGAAGAGGTAAAATTGAGTGAGGAACAATTAAGGTTTCAATCTCCATTTTCAGGAGCCTAAAATTTCTACTGTATGACCAGTATCTCATATGTGTATAACCACTATAAGTTTCAATCTCCATTTTCAGGAGCCTAAAATTTCTACGTAGATACTCAAGAATCCGTATTTTCAATGGTTAATCCGAAGTTTCAATCTCCATTTTCAGGAGCCTAAAATTTCTACACAAGTGGAGAACTGAATTATATGGTGTCGCTGAGTTTGGTTTCAATCTCCATTTTCAGGAGCCTAAAATTTCTACAATGGAACTAAAACATTCCCATTTTTCCATGACTTTAACGTTTCAATCTCCATTTTCAGGAGCCTAAAATTTCTACGGTGTTGCCCACACCTGCTATATCGGAGACTACAAGTTTCAATCTCCATTTTCAGGAGCCTAAAATTTCTACGGATATTTTAGAGTGGATTGAGAGGAAGATGGAGGTTAAGTTTCAATCTCCATTTTCAGGAGCCTAAAATTTCTACTCGTGGGTTATTAAGTAAGGTACCATCGACAAATTGTATTTCAATCTCCATTTTCAGGAGCCTAAAATTTCTACAGAGAGCTAAAGATGAGTATGCCGAGTCTGGTAGCGTTGAATTTCAATCTCCATTTTCAGGAGCCTAAAATTTCTACAAAAATACCCATACCAATATGTACTGTATATGAAGACGGATTTCAATCTCCATTTTCAGGAGCCTAAAATTTCTACGAAGAAAATCCCTTCAAGCCTGCCTGACGGGTTGAATTTCAATCTCCATTTTCAGGAGCCTAAAATTTCTACGGACCGACCGTTGAGGTCAGTCCTGGCGCCAAGACAACATTTCAATCTCCATTTTCAGGAGCCTAAAATTTCTACTGGTCATGGTGTTTCAGGGGTTATATTGGTTTGTTTATTTCAATCTCCATTTTCAGGAGCCTAAAATTTCTACGTATGGGAATCGGTCAGCGAGCGCTGGAATGGCTGTTAAAATTTCAATCTCCATTTTCAGGAGCCTAAAATTTCTACAACAAGGAAGTATACCAAAATTATAAAAGGACCGACCGTATTTCAATCTCCATTTTCAGGAGCCTAAAATTTCTACTGATGTGCGAGCATGTAAGCGCAATGTTTACAACGAAAACATTTCAATCTCCATTTTCAGGAGCCTAAAATTTCTACCTTATATTTGTCCATGCATTGTCCCAGTCTATTGATGATTTCAATCTCCATTTTCAGGAGCCTAAAATTTCTACTTGGTGTCATGCCACTGTTAAATACACCACACAATTTAGATTTCAATCTCCATTTTCAGGAGCCTAAAATTTCTACGTATTTTAAAGGACAAAAGACATCTCCAAAGGAGCGAGCATTTCAATCTCCATTTTCAGGAGCCTAAAATTTCTACACGGACACAGAAGAAATGTATTATTTTGATGAAAAGAGATTTCAATCTCCATTTTCAGGAGCCTAAAATTTCTACGCAAACTCATTTTACGTAGGTGCTAAAGAGAAAGTCGTATTTCAATCTCCATTTTCAGGAGCCTAAAATTTCTACAGATGAAATAAAGAAACTAACACCAGACGAGGCTAAACATTTCAATCTCCATTTTCAGGAGCCTAAAATTTCTACGTAGTTGCCTTCCTCGCCTCTAAACTTGGTGTCCTGCTCGAATTTCAATCTCCATTTTCAGGAGCCTAAAATTTCTACATAGCTAGCGATGTAAGAGAGCAAGTGATAGATGTAAAATTTCAATCTCCATTTTCAGGAGCCTAAAATTTCTACGAATGGCTGTTGGGAGAGTATTGGCATTATCGTAAACGCGTACATTTCAATCTCCATTTTCAGGAGCCTAAAATTTCTACTGGTATCGAGGTTAATCCGGGAGATACTGTACATGCAGGATTTCAATCTCCATTTTCAGGAGCCTAAAATTTCTACGATGACCTTAAAGAAAAGAAGAAGTCACTTAATGGCAAAAATTTCAATCTCCATTTTCAGGAGCCTAAAATTTCTACTCAGAGAGAACAGATTGCTGAGTTGGAGAACATTTTTGGATTTCAATCTCCATTTTCAGGAGCCTAAAATTTCTACAGAGATAACTATCAAAATGCATTATTGAATGGCGTTAGAGATTTCAATCTCCATTTTCAGGAGCCTAAAATTTCTACTTGTACAAACTGTATCCAAAAATACAGTTACAAGCTCATTTCAATCTCCATTTTCAGGAGCCTAAAATTTCTACTAAACCGCCTTAGCTACATCATATATATCAATATCATGTATTTCAATCTCCATTTTCAGGAGCCTAAAATTTCTACTCATTATCTGAGCCTGTAGAGTGGTTAATCAAAGAAAGATTTCAATCTCCATTTTCAGGAGCCTAAAATTTCTACTCATTATCTGAGCCTGTAGAGTGGTTAATCAAAGAAAGATTTCAATCTCCATTTTCAGGAGCCTAAAATTTCTACGAGACAAGCATGATGTGCGACACATCACCAGCAATGTCATTTCAATCTCCATTTTCAGGAGCCTAAAATTTCTACTTAAATTGTTAGCTCCTTGGAAACATGAGTTTTTGAGGATTTCAATCTCCATTTTCAGGAGCCTAAAATTTCTACAGTTGGCAGAGATAAAAAAAATGATTGAAAAATTCGAGGATTTCAATCTCCATTTTCAGGAGCCTAAAATTTCTACTTACAGACTGTTTATAAAGTATAATGTAGAAAGATTATCATTTCAATCTCCATTTTCAGGAGCCTAAAATTTCTACGATGCATTTAGTTCAACTAATTATTTTATGAGAGCAAGATTTCAATCTCCATTTTCAGGAGCCTAAAATTTCTACTCCACTGAAAACCTGATTGTTTTTATTTCCATCGATAAATTTCAATCTCCATTTTCAGGAGCCTAAAATTTCTACTTAAAAATACGGACATACGTGTAAAAGCGGAAAATAGATTTCAATCTCCATTTTCAGGAGCCTAAAATTTCTACTTACATTCTCTGCAACCATTAATCAAACAGCAGATAAGATTTCAATCTCCATTTTCAGGAGCCTAAAATTTCTACAACTCCAACACCTACAAAAGAAGCTGTTAAGAATCAAGATTTCAATCTCCATTTTCAGGAGCCTAAAATTTCTACTCAACTTCTTCCTTCTCCCTCACAACATGAATCAGCATGATTTCAATCTCCATTTTCAGGAGCCTAAAATTTCTACGGAGGGATAGAATGAAGTTTAAATGTATATCTGAGATAAGAATTTCAATCTCCATTTTCAGGAGCCTAAAATTTCTACAGATAACGAGTGGATTGTAGATGGTGTAACACAAGAGTGATTTCAATCTCCATTTTCAGGAGCCTAAAATTTCTACGCTATTTGGGGAATGGCATTTGTATTAAGTTTATTCTGGATTTCAATCTCCATTTTCAGGAGCCTAAAATTTCTACAGACGATACTGGAGATCGCAAGCTGCTTTGCGTCTCACATTTCAATCTCCATTTTCAGGAGCCTAAAATTTCTACATAAACAATCGCGTTCATAAAAGTAGATATGAGCTATTTCAATCTCCATTTTCAGGAGCCTAAAATTTCTACGGAGTTGAAGTATCTGACAACTCAAGTTTTGTAACTATATTTCAATCTCCATTTTCAGGAGCCTAAAATTTCTACGCAGGAAGATATACTTTAGAGTCTGCAATACAAACAATATTTCAATCTCCATTTTCAGGAGCCTAAAATTTCTACCTTTCTCTTCTTGTAGCTCTCTCAATTCATCCATATATATTTCAATCTCCATTTTCAGGAGCCTAAAATTTCTACATTTTAGTGAGATTAAGGATAATACAGTAACTAATGTATTTCAATCTCCATTTTCAGGAGCCTAAAATTTCTACGCATACCAGCGGTTAAAAAAGGAGGTAGGAATAAAAGAATTTCAATCTCCATTTTCAGGAGCCTAAAATTTCTACTTTATCGAAAGAATCGTGAACTACTGTTTGCTTTGATTTATTTCAATCTCCATTTTCAGGAGCCTAAAATTTCTACCTGAGAAATGAAGTCAGTAAGATGCTCTGAGTGTGGAGAAAATTTCAATCTCCATTTTCAGGAGCCTAAAATTTCTACACATAGGTAAAAAAGTCAATGTTTACAGGGTTGAAATATTTCAATCTCCATTTTCAGGAGCCTAAAATTTCTACCAAAGTTATCTGGCCTTCAACCTATACCTGGAGATGCATTTCAATCTCCATTTTCAGGAGCCTAAAATTTCTACATCGGCTTGTTTCGAGAATTTGTCGCACGTGTGGGCTTATTTCAATCTCCATTTTCAGGAGCCTAAAATTTCTACATTGTTAAGGTACATCTCAGTATATAGCTTACTCTCACTATTTCAATCTCCATTTTCAGGAGCCTAAAATTTCTACTGGTATATGGCACTGACAAGGATAGCGAGGGAGGCATGAATTTCAATCTCCATTTTCAGGAGCCTAAAATTTCTACACAGTATCACTACATTCGGTGAATGACGGGTAGATAACAAATTTCAATCTCCATTTTCAGGAGCCTAAAATTTCTACATAACCTAAATCCTCGATTATACCTTTGTCTATCAGTCTGATTTCAATCTCCATTTTCAGGAGCCTAAAATTTCTACCAGAGTCTACGTCCTCTACGGGCAGACTAAAGCGTCAGCATTTCAATCTCCATTTTCAGGAGCCTAAAATTTCTACTCATCGACATTGGCAGTGGGTATAACAAGTTTGGAAAAAATTTCAATCTCCATTTTCAGGAGCCTAAAATTTCTACGTAATCAAATATATTATGGAGAACGAGCATAGAGGTAACCATTTCAATCTCCATTTTCAGGAGCCTAAAATTTCTACGAACGTAAACTACAATGTAACTAAGTACATCATGGAGAAATTTCAATCTCCATTTTCAGGAGCCTAAAATTTCTACTGTTGTGGAGTGCTGTGACGTAGTTGGTGTATTCGCTATTTCAATCTCCATTTTCAGGAGCCTAAAATTTCTACAAATACACATTTGCACGGCAATAAGGACATCTTGTGTCTTTAATTTCAATCTCCATTTTCAGGAGCCTAAAATTTCTACGAAGAGGTGATTAGAATTAGAGCTATTGAGTTGATAGTATTTCAATCTCCATTTTCAGGAGCCTAAAATTTCTACAAAAGAACTCGTTGAAATCCATGTAGTCTATGTAAATTATTTCAATCTCCATTTTCAGGAGCCTAAAATTTCTACTGATTAAAAAGTTTGACGGTATTAGATACTACGATATAGAATTTCAATCTCCATTTTCAGGAGCCTAAAATTTCTACATGTTGGATTAGTTGGATTAGCAATGTTGAATACATACACATTTCAATCTCCATTTTCAGGAGCCTAAAATTTCTACCAATTTTTTTTCTACCAGATTCTCCTATATCTCTCCTCAAATTTCAATCTCCATTTTCAGGAGCCTAAAATTTCTACAAATGCCTTAAAATGATGCCCCCCAGAGGGGATTATTTCAATCTCCATTTTCAGGAGCCTAAAATTTCTACGTCTGTACGCCGTCGGTTATACGTCACTGCGCCTTGAAAAATTTCAATCTCCATTTTCAGGAGCCTAAAATTTCTACGTTGCAGAGAGAAGGTGATTTGATGGCAAAGAAATCACATTTCAATCTCCATTTTCAGGAGCCTAAAATTTCTACAGAGTAAATTGAGAGAGAAGGTAGAACTCCTCGATTCTAGATTTCAATCTCCATTTTCAGGAGCCTAAAATTTCTACAAATCAATGCTTTTTCCATTCAGGTATTACATAGCCTACATTTCAATCTCCATTTTCAGGAGCCTAAAATTTCTACTTTTTGTTGTGTTGGCTAATCTGGAAAAATACCTTTACTATTTCAATCTCCATTTTCAGGAGCCTAAAATTTCTACTGAGAGGTGCACTTGAAAAGGCTATGGAAATCTCGGTAGATTTCAATCTCCATTTTCAGGAGCCTAAAATTTCTACAAAAAACTTCTCGTTGGAAGTATGGGGGTTAAAAATTAAATTTCAATCTCCATTTTCAGGAGCCTAAAATTTCTACAGCTGGATTTATAGTTGTCAGAGACGATGACAGCGTTAAATTTCAATCTCCATTTTCAGGAGCCTAAAATTTCTACTCAGGATACATTTCTGCTTGCCAGAACTGAAGGAACTTCATTTCAATCTCCATTTTCAGGAGCCTAAAATTTCTACGAAGTGAAAACTGATAGCAGTGGAAAGAGGGGCTTTATTTCAATCTCCATTTTCAGGAGCCTAAAATTTCTACAACTAACTATATACCACTTTCGGTTTTGTTTTGTTATTTATTTCAATCTCCATTTTCAGGAGCCTAAAATTTCTACATGGTATTATATCAGAGTTTATGATTGAACTCATAAAAATTTCAATCTCCATTTTCAGGAGCCTAAAATTTCTACTAAATCAAAACATTGGGCTACTTGTCCGAGGTGTTTGATTTCAATCTCCATTTTCAGGAGCCTAAAATTTCTACGGAGTAATCCTTTCACAGCACCAGAACAGATTGTTAGATTATTTCAATCTCCATTTTCAGGAGCCTAAAATTTCTACATGAAGGTTTGTAACAGGGTCTGGTGCAGTAGAATCTATTTCAATCTCCATTTTCAGGAGCCTAAAATTTCTACCTATTGGTATATCGAAGATGACGGGACAACTATAGGATATTTCAATCTCCATTTTCAGGAGCCTAAAATTTCTACTTGTTCGATTGCCTTATAGTTAACAGTATAGTAACAATATTTCAATCTCCATTTTCAGGAGCCTAAAATTTCTACTCAACCTGCTGAGGAACTTAAACAACTTCATTAGAAACATTTCAATCTCCATTTTCAGGAGCCTAAAATTTCTACTGAACGGACAACCGACGGTAGTGGAAAGAGGGGGTTTATTTCAATCTCCATTTTCAGGAGCCTAAAATTTCTACACCTAAGTGGATATGTCATGATAGGTGATGTACGATACATTTCAATCTCCATTTTCAGGAGCCTAAAATTTCTACGGAGTGCAAGAGGGAGAAGTTTGGTTGTGGACAATGGGTAATTTCAATCTCCATTTTCAGGAGCCTAAAATTTCTACAAAGACTTTCCCTATGCGAAAAACTATCTTGTAATTCCAGTATTTCAATCTCCATTTTCAGGAGCCTAAAATTTCTACTCTGCTGATAGGTGTGCTACATCACCTGAATATGATTTCAATCTCCATTTTCAGGAGCCTAAAATTTCTACGTAGAATCCCACATTTATTTTAAGGAGGGCTTATGGAACATTTCAATCTCCATTTTCAGGAGCCTAAAATTTCTACACCTGCCTTGACTTAGGCATTACTGATAACTATACAACATTTCAATCTCCATTTTCAGGAGCCTAAAATTTCTACGTTAACAAGGGTCTGCAAGTTTATGTTCATGTGGTGAATTTCAATCTCCATTTTCAGGAGCCTAAAATTTCTACTCGATAACTATATGAAGCATCTCAACAGAGTAAAGGAGAATTTCAATCTCCATTTTCAGGAGCCTAAAATTTCTACCATCATCTGAGAAGGAGTTTGTATCAACAAGAGGTAGAGATTTCAATCTCCATTTTCAGGAGCCTAAAATTTCTACCCAGTAATGTGAGGTGATTACATGTCAGATGATAGATTTCAATCTCCATTTTCAGGAGCCTAAAATTTCTACCTGTAGGTTTACCAGACTGGTACAAGGGAGTTAAAGCATTTCAATCTCCATTTTCAGGAGCCTAAAATTTCTACGAGGTGTGATGAGAGATCATTTTGTTAGAATTCCACTTAAATTTCAATCTCCATTTTCAGGAGCCTAAAATTTCTACCCCACATAAAAACTGTTAAAATCTTAAAAGAATTAATAATTTTCCTTTTTTCCGTTAGATGTGAAAGAATTCCTCAATTTCAGAAGCATGTATATAAAGGAATTCTACTCGCAAAATCTGCTCAGGAATTCTCAAATTCAAATATATGCTGACTCTGGCGTTTACAGAGTCTATTACACAATTCAAAAGGGAAAAATACCAAAATAATCTTACAAGAATACTCAATAGATTCAAGTAAAAATAAAATATATTAATAATAAAATCTCATATAACAGGACTTCCAACTACTGACAGCCCCTATAATAAAAATCATCATAAAAATAATAATAGAAACAAATATAATTATGTTAGCTATATATCACCCATGTATTATCTAAATGAGGTTGAGCAGAAGTATCTCACGCTCAATCTCAGACCTCACATAAGGGAAAACCCTGTCCCGGAAGAATTAAGGGGGTGGAACTGGCACTACCCTCCCCTCAAACCCTACTATGACATTAAACTTCCTATGTATCTGATATGTAGCAGGTACTGTGAGACCTCAAGAGACGTCTATCTCTCAAAAGTTGAGAGAATCGAAGGAAAAGAGAATTATTTCATCAGGGCTGGCAAGATTACGCATTATGCCGTTTCCAGTGCAATTAACGAGGCTAAGAAACTGAACTTTAGAGAACGTTTAAACTCAAAAGAGAGTTATGGTGGCGAATTTGAGCTGGCAAAACTCGCATGGGAATATACAATGACTTCATGTAGGGCAAATTACCTCAAACATAGAGCGGAACAGGAATATGCAAGTGAGGAGGATGTGATTCTCACATCTATACCATTCCTTGTCGAACACCGAATGGATGGTAGCCTGCTGGGATGCTCGGGTTTAATATCAGTTGATTGCTTCGACTATCTTCACAACATCATTTTTGATTTGAAAGTTTCAAACCCGAGAGACCTGAGATTGTATACAACAGGATATGCGTTAATTTTAGAAAGTCTTTATGAGATACCTGTTGATTTGGGCTGTACTGTGTTTGTGAGAGAGAAAAATGGCAAAATTATCGTATCAAGAGATTTACACTTTATCGACGCAAATTTGAGAAGTTTGTGGATTGAAGAAAGAGACAGAAAATCAGGACTCGTTTACGACGAAAGAGACCCCGGAAAAGCAAGAAACTGTAATCCATATTGTATATTCAGGAATTACTGCCTATGAGGGTTGTAGTTGACGGATTTGGTAAGTATATAGGAACAGAGGGTGAACTGATAACAATCAAAGAGAAAAATAAAATCATAAGGAGGCTGAAGCCTGATGAACTCAAGCAGATTATTTTAATCGGTAATAACTCGATAGGTACAAAGGCGATAAGATTACTTTTAAAACATGCAGTGGATATAGTGATAATTGATTTTTACGGGAAGATTGTTGGAAGACTGATGCACCCAGCTGTTGGCACTGTAAGAACAAGAAGAGACCAGTATGAAGCATACAATGACAAAAGAGGTGTGCTTCTCTCCAAAGAATTCCTGTTAAGCAAATTGATTAATCAGGTCTCTTTACTGACAAACCTGGCTAAAGCCCGAAAAGACAGTAACCCGGAAGTTGCAGAAAAGATAATGCAAATCAGAAAAGAAATCTCCGCCATTGCCGAAAGTATAAAAGGCGCAAGAGGAGGCAGAATTGATGACGTAAGAGAAAAAATTATGGGTCTTGAAGGAAAAGCTTCGAATCATTACTGGAGTGCTCTATCTCTCATTTTCTCGAATTTTGGATTTAAAGGACGACATGGAATTGACTCATCACCTCGGTTTGCACAGGATATATTCAATGCAATACTGAATTATGGCTACTCCGTCCTCCATACTGAGTGTATAAGGGCTATTGAGCTCGCCGGACTTGACTGTTATGCTGGCTTCTTGCATTCAGACAAGGCAGGAAGACAGTCACTCGCTCTTGACCTTATGGAGGAATTCAGACAACCATTAATCGACAGATCAGTAATCAAACTTTTATCTTACAGGCAGATAAAACCTGATGAGTGCGAAGTCAAGAACTACTGTATTTTGAAAGATTCTGCGAGGAAGAAACTGCTGAATGAGATTATTAGCAGGTTTGAATCAAAAACCCAGTACCATGGCAAAAACATGGCATATTCCAATATAATCCTCTGGCAGGCTCGAAAAATTGCATCTTTTCTCAGAGGCGAGAGCAGGTATCAGGGTTTCACACAGAGGTGGTAAATGATAACTGTCAGTGATATTGCTCAGTATTTATATTGTCCTAAAAAAATTTATTTCAAGAATGTTCTTGGATATACATTTACAAAACCGAAAATGGACTATGCAAGAGAACTTCACAAACACATAAAGCTTTCATTTCCCGGTTGTGAAATAAGATACAATGTCCCACTTGAAAGTGAGAAAATAGGAGTAAGAGGATTTGCTGATGCAATTGTCAAGTGTGAGGCATATTTTCCTGTAGAAGCGAAATATACCCGATTCAATCAGATATATTATAGCTGGAAAACGCAGATTGCTACGTATGCTGCTCTTTTAGAGGAAGAACTCGGAACAGTTGTTAAAATGGGATATATCTATTTAATCGAGGATAAAAACCTTATGAGGATTGAGGTAACCGCCTCTGATAAAAAGAATCTGCCAAATATTGTCAATAACATAAATCGGCTAATTGAGGAAGAGACAATACCAAAGGTCGGGAAATCGAGAAAGTGTAACTATTGTGAGATGAAGAAACTCTGCTGACATAAATCTCATTTTCATACATAGTGTACCACGATACATTGAACCCGTAATTGATGGAAGACTAAAGAATGCCAGCGTTGTTCTGAAACGATTTGAAGCAAGGGCGGGCAAAAAACCAAGAATCGTTAAAGAACCTTCAGAAATATTCAGAGAAAATTATAGACTGGAGGGCTTGCTTTGAGATTGTTGATGCTTCTATATTGTGGATTTATTAACTAAATAAACTCAATTTTTTTATCTTTTACAAGCTCCACTCCAGAGTTGCTGACAACTTGAGCAGTATGGATACACTTTGTACATAACGGAATGATAAAAATACAGTCTTTTTCATCCCTTATATACTTTTTAACCTTTTTTGATAATACATCCCTATCATTAGGGTTTAACTCACCCCTGAATGCCGAGTATTGCACTCTTTCCAGCCCAAATTGCTGTAGAATTTTAACCAGTCTATTTCTATTCAAATCGTTTGTTATATCATAGACCACGAGATGAATCATGTTTTTACTAATTCGACATAGAATATATACTGATTCGATCCACTCTCAGCACTATATAAAGGAGAGGTTGTGAGAATCTTCAATTTTGAAAATTTTAAAAGTGAATATTTTTCTATCATTTGATACAATAGTGTATTCATTAAATTTACTAATTAGGGCTTGGTTCTAATTAATAAAAAATAATTATCAAATGAAACGAAAATTATAAGTATGGTAGTTCACCATCAAAATTCCGATGAACCAGTTCGAGATTCTCGTTTTTGGTTCAGCCCTGCACGATGTCGGTAAATTTGTCCAAAGAGCAAGTTGGGGGGCGAAGAAAGACCATAAAACTCATGGAAAAGAATTTCTGGATAATACACGATTCGTAGAACTATCCATTTTTGCAGAATACCACCATAAGCGTGAGCTGGACACATACAAAGGTGACAATTTAACCAAAAATTTACTCAAAATTGTATGTGAAGCAGACAACATCTCCTCTAAGGAGAGAGAAGAAAGCGAGGTCGAGTACGGGAGCCCCCTCAAATCTGTGTTCTCAAGCGTCAAGCTAAACAATAAAGAAAGCGCCCCGATGCATTATCGTCCGGCAATTCTTAAGTTAAATCAGATAAATTACCCCGAGAAAATAACAGCAGTTACTGAATCGGATTACAGGGCAGTATTTTCTGAATTTGAAGAAGAGATCAAAAAGCTGAAAAACAATCCTAATGCAGAAAAACTCTTCACAGTCCTTGAAAAATACACCACATTTATCCCGGCAAAAATGAGCCTTGAGAATGATATCTCCTTGTTTGACCATCTTAAGACTACCGCTGCTATAGCAAGCTGTCTTTATCACTATCACATTGAAGAACTCAATGGTAATCCTGATATAGAAAATAAAACCGAGAAAAAGTACCTGCTCGTGGGGGGAGATATCAGTGGCATCCAGAGCTTCATCTACACAGTTACATCTAAAGGTGCGTTGAAATACCTGAGGGCAAGGTCTGCTTTTCTTGAATTTTTAACTTACGATGTTGCTTTTGAGATAGTAGACAGATGTAAACTCACTTCTGCTAACATACTCTATGCCGGTGGTGGACACTTTTTACTGTTAGTTCCAAATACTGAAAAATCAAAGCAGATAATTCTTGACGTTAAAAGAGAAGTAAATGAAAGACTATATAACAGTCACTCAGCTGAACTTTACTTTGTTATTGATTTCATTGAGACCAACGGGAGTTCGTTAATGAACATGCAGGATGGACAGGAGAGCCTCTGGGACAAAATTCATAACAAGCTCGATTTTGGTAAGAAAAAGAAGTTTTTGGAGCTGTCTGAGAACAGAGATAAATGGTGGTTAATCTCCGAACACGAAAATAAATGTCAGATATGTGGACGGAGAGAAAGTGAACTAAAAGTTATTGAAGAAAAAAAAATTGAGGCATGCACATCATGCAGCAACCTCTGGACGCTTGCAGAAGAAATCCTGAAAGCAAGATATTTTGTCAGAACAAAGGAAGTAGTTCTCGATAAGTACTTTGACCTTCCGTTCTCAAAAATCCACTTATGTAGAAAAGATTTCGAAATGGCAGTTTTCCCGGAGAAAGATTCAATAATTTTCGTTAAAAACTCTTTTGAATTGCTTAACTTCCCTCACAAACAGATACCGATTCTTATTTCGGAGTTTGCATCGAAAGTAGGTGGTGTGGTTAAAAGCTTCAACGACTTTGAGGGCATAGGTGCAAAAAAAATTGCACTGCTTAAAATGGACGTTGACAACCTTGGGAAAATTTTCAATGAAGGTCTGGAAAGAAACACAATCTCAAGGACTTCTATGCTGTCAAGAATGCTCAATCTCTTCTTTAAAGGGCACATCGATACTTTAATTGAGACTGACACCGAATATACTCCCAAGCTATCGAATAAGCATGGAAAGGACAGAGACGTTGTGGTAATTTATGCAGGTGGCGACGATTTAATGATTGCAGGCAGCTGGAACGATGTATTCGAGCTGTCATTCCACATAAGAGAATCATTCAGAAGATATACTGCAGATAACCCGGGCATAACAATCAGTGCTGGATATGGGATTTTTGATGAAAAAACGCCTGTAAAAAGAATGGCTGACCTTGTTTCTGATAGACTTGAAATATCTAAGGAAGAGGGAAGAAACAGGATATTCATGCTTGAGAGGGGGATTCAGGCTACAAATGGCACTGTTTTCAGTAAAAGTTATGAATGGGATAAATTCCTCGAAATATGGAATAGAATCTCTGACATTTACTCATTAAACGGAGAACCCAAGCTCAAAATCTCAAAATCCCTCATCTGGAAGATACTGGAAGCAAGAGAAGTTTATCTGCGAGACCAGAAGTCTGTTTACTGGTTCATAACTCCGATGTATCATTTATCAAGAGCTGATAAAGATAAAAAAATTAAGGCAGGCAGGATATTCAGCTTTCTCTTTAAAATAAATCCTGAGGATGAGGTTCAAGAAATTTACCACGTGGATGTCCCGCTTAAAATTATGGATTTAGCAACCAGAAGAGGAGGTGGTTAATTTGGGATTTGATAGTATAATTGAATATTTTGAAATGGATGAGATTGAGGATTTCGGTGTGGCGAGAGAGAAATTCTTAACTGAGGTAGACAAGCAAAGAGGGAGGAACTTTAATAAGAAGTTAGAGAATTTTGGTAAAGAAATAGACAGAATGAGATTATTTGACAAAAAATTAAAAACTATCCGCAGCAAAGGTATTAATTATCTTAATATGAACCCTCAAAAATCAATATCTCTTGCATTCTCTTGTTCAGTTTATCTTGTATCTAAGGACCTCAAACGTTCCCAAATACGAAATATTCTAGAATTAATGTCCAACGTTAATAAGAGGAACCACTCCGAAGAGAGTTTGTCAAAGGAAATTGCAAGAATAAGATTTATGCTTGCTTACACAGCAGGTAGGATGAAACAAACAAAACCACTTGAAGAAATTCTCGACCCTCTTCTTTCACAAGTAAGATCTAAAGAGGACTTTAACACCGTTTATGAATTTTTCCAGAGTATTGTAGCCTTCCACTACTTCCTTGGAGGAGGTGATTAATTTGTTGAATAAAAAAATAATTATTTCAGGCAAAATTAAAACTGTCACAGGCTTGCACATTGGCTCTCCAAAGGAGACAGCAGAAATAGGCGGAATTGATAGTCCTGTAATAAAAGACTCCGTATCTGGACTGCCATACATACCGGGAAGTTCTTTGAAGGGAAAAATGAGGTGCCTGCTTGAGAAATCCGAAAAACCTGCCGATAAAAGTGACGAAGAGTGGTTCAACAGAAAAGTGGGAAACTCAAAAATACATGTTTGTAATGATAGAGAATCTGCCTCAAGCTGTCCAATTTGTAGACTATTCGGCTCAACAGGGCATGATCATGGGACAAATCATCCATCGAGAGTTATCTTGAGAGATTCTTTCCTTATTAATGGATGGAAAGAAAAATTCAGAAAAGAACCGTTACTCGAAGCTAAAACCGAAGCTTCAATCGATAGAGTCTCATCTGCAGCAACACCTAGAACAATCGAAAGAGTCCCCCCGGATGTGGAGTTCAACTTTGAAATTGTTTACAACGATGAGAGTAACGGAGCGACAGAAGACATCAAAAACCTCTTCAGATGCATGAAGATGCTCGAAGACGATTATCTTGGTGGTTCTGGTTCAAGAGGGTATGGAAAAATCAAGTTTCTGATAGATAGTATTTCAGAAAGGGATACAGAATACTACACTGGCAAAAAAGGTGAGAAAATTATTCTTGATGAGGAAAAAGGTGTTGAAGAATTAATTGAAACTATTGATAAACTATGGTAAGATGTATTAAATTATATCTCAAGACTCTGAGAACTGGCGGGATGCGTGGTTTCGAATCCTATGAAACCATAATCCACTCAGACACACTCTTTGGAGGAATCGTTAATTCTATTGACTACTTAGGTATAGATGTCCTGGAATTTATAGAAAAAGTATCCAGTGGAGAAATACAGATTTCCTCAGCATTCCCTTTTGAAGGAGAAATACTATCTTTTCCTCCACCAATCACTTCACTTAAAAAAGGAGACCTCGAATTGAAAAAGAAGTTCAAAAAAAGATTCCTGACTTCTGATGGATTTATTTCATTTCTTGAAACAGGCAATCTGACGGATGACTCATTTGTCCAAGAGGACTTTGCTTTGAAAAAAGACGATACAGCATTTGTAACCCTCGACAGAACTACTGCTGCATCAGACTTTAGAGTCTTAACAACAATTCACTTTAGAGAGGATGCTGGTTTATTTTTCCTCATAAGAGCATCTGATGGTGATTTCAGGAAATTTATTGACCCTGCTATTAAATTACTTGGAGATGAGGGAATTGGCGGTGAAAGGACATATGGGTTTGGTCAGTTTGACAGATACGAGGTTGAAGTCATTAAATTACCCAAACTGGAAGAAAGAAACGTAACACTCAGCCTGTCGATTGTAAATCCCGACTCCATGATAACTTATGATGTGATCAGAAGGGGTGGCTGGGTTTTCTCCAGAAAAAGCAATGCAGAATACCTTAAACCTGAAATTCTAATGTTAAAGGAAGGTTCTGTTATAAAAAATGATACAGGAATTGTGATTGACCTTGATGAACTCACTGGGAACACCTCTAAAATAGTGGGTCACAAAGTTTACATCAATGCTTCGACTTTCCCTGTCGGGATGGTGGGAGAATGAAAGTCAGGGCAAAGGTGGTATCTCCAGTCCACATAGGCTCTGGAAGAGAGCTCAATGAAATGGATTTCCTATTAAAGAACGGGAAGGTAGGCTTAATCGATTACCAGAACATCTCACCTGACTTAATTTCCGAAGAAAAAATTGAAAAGCTTAAAGCAACATCCAGAAGTGAAGTAACTCTTAATGCAATACTGAAAGTTTTTAAAGAAGAACAGCTACCCGTATCTCACTGGTTTGATTTCAGAGGGACTCCTCCTAAAAAAGCCCTGAAAATTAGAGAATTTATAAAATCCGAAAGCTACTATGTCCCGGGTTCCACAATTAAGGGTTTTATGAGGACATCAGTCCTCTTCAAATATTACAAAACTAATTTTGAGAAATTACTCATCCATCTGGAAAATATTAAAGGGAAAATCTCCGGAATGAGATTTGTTTCCCAGTATACCAAAAAATCAATTGCCAAGGATATTGAGACTCAGATTTTTGGTAAAGACCCTAGGGAAGATGTTTTCAAGCACATAAGAGTAACTGATTCAAATTTTGTTAATAACATGGCTGTATATGAAACAAGAGTAATTGGCAACCCCCAGACAATCCCCATCTACCTCCAGTGTCTCGAACCCGGCACCACATTTGAGTTTGAGATATCTTTTGGAGATTTCAGAAATTGTAAGGGTGAAATCCGTGAAATGGACTATGATAAACTTGAGAAAGCTATTAAACTGTATTCATCAGAGATAATAGAGAAAGAACTTGAATATAAGTATCCAGAGGAAGTTAAGGATTTCTACGACTCCATAAAAGGGAAAAATCTGATAAGAATTGGTCACAGCACAGGATACTATTCAAAAACTCTGGGAATGCTTGCCCAGCTTCACCCGGATTTCAATTTTATCAGGAAAAAGCTCGGCATGGGGATGAATCCAAAAACAAAAAAATTTGTGGTTAATTTCCCAAAAACCAGAAGATTGACCTTAGACAACCAGCCTCTTGGGTGGATTGAGCTGGAGGTAAGACAATGAAATCTTCGGTAATCAGTCTGCTCGGTATGAGTCCACCAGTGGTTACAAGCTTCATTAAAGGATTCTGGGAGCCTGTGACAGATGTTGTAATCATGTATACAGATGAAGATGATGTTATTTCTGGCTATAATTTAGTGAAAACTGCTATTTCCATAAATTATCCATCCATCCGAATCCATGGAGTTAAGATTCCTTTTTCAGATGTAACTACTGAGGAAGAAACATTTGAATTCATGAAAATTGCAGTTAAGACAATTAAAAATGAGAAAGAGAAACATAACTGTGAAAAAGTGTATTTGAATACTTCTGGTGGAAGGAAAAATATGGGTATAGCCGTATCCACAATAGGCCAGATTGCAGGGCTGGATGGCATCTTCCACGTTGTAAGCGAGGACGTAAAAATAGTCAATCAACAGCTTGAAGCCCTTAGAGAAGATATACGTAAATTCAGAGATGCAGTTGATTACGAAATGGAGGATATGTACCAGAAGAAGTCGAGAGAATTTAATAGCCTCCTTTTTCCCGATCCTTCAAGTTTTGAAATAATCAGGATTCCTGTTCTGCCATATCCAAAGAGCTATTTCTTTAAACTTGTAACAAACCTTAAATCGAATATAGAGTCGCTGTCAAACGAGGAGAAGAGACTACTCTGGGGTTGTGGAGTTCTTGACAAGACTGGGACAAGGTACTACCTTAGTGACTATGGAGAAAAATTTTTCAATGTTTTGATGGGAAGATGAAGTGCATCTCTTTTTTAGGTGCTGGAAATTACAGCACGACAGTTTATTATTACGGTGATTCTGAATGCGAAACAAATGTTATTCAGCAAGCTTTAAATGAGATTTTTAATCCAGAGGAAATAATACTTTTTACAACAGATTACGCAGAGCAGAAAAACTTGGATTTGGTCTTAAAAAAGCTGGAAAACATCAGAGTTGTGAAAATTCCCGATGGAAAACGAGAAGAAGAACACTGGGAGATTTTTGATTTAATCTGCAACAGTATAGATTGCGAAGAGATTATTTGCGATATTACTCATGCTCTCCGTTCAATACCGTTCATCTCTTTCCTGACCATCGCATATTTAAAAGAAATTAAAGATATAACAATCGGTAAAATAGTTTATGGAGCATTTGAAGCTAAGGATGATAAAAATAGAACGCCCATACTCGATTTGACATCATTTTCAGCAGTTCTGGACTGGATGATTGGTGTGAGAGACTTTATAAAGTTTGGAAATGCGGGCTTACTGTCGGAACTACTTAAAAAATCTAATGACAGAGCATACAGAGAGGATTTTCCTTTTAAACCAAAGAAGTTAAAGAATTTCTCGGACAGAATTACAGAATTCTCCAACTCTGTCAACCTTTTAAGACCCATAGAAGCTTTAAATTTGGCAGATAAAATTGATAAAGAACTTCTACAGGTTGAAAAGGAGATAGAAAATCTCAATCTAAAGCCTGTAACTGGAATAATGGAAAAAATCAGAGAAATCTCCAAAATAGCATACAGTGGAGAAGAATTGGACCCAAAAATGCTCGGAAGACAACTTGAGCTTATAAAATACCAGATGAACAGTGGACTGTACTTGCAGGCAGTTGAGTTCCTGAGAGAATGGATAATAAACTACCTGATTTTGGCTTTAGATTATGAAAAAAATAATTGGTTAAGTAGAGATGTAAGGGAAACGGTTGAGAAAACACTGGGCGCCTCAATTAAAAAGAAATCTGGAGAGGATTACCATGAAACAATTTTAATGGAGAGATTCGAGGCACTGGCTTTGATAGAGGAAATAACGAAAACGTGGAGTACTGTATCTACAATCAGAAACGATCTTGCGCATTGCGGGATGAATGAGAACAGAATTAAAGCAAACAAAATTCGAAAAATTGCAGAAGAATTGATTGAGATTGCCGATAATATTATAAAATCACTTTAAGGTTATAAAATCATTTAAGAAAATGGTTGGAAAATTTTAAATACTTTCCCAATTTTATTTCAATAGTGGGAAAAATGATAGTAAAATGTGATGAAAGGGGCAGAATATATCTTCCAAAAAGTGTGCGTGAAAAGCTAGGAAAAGGATTTTATCTTGTTGAAATGAAATCAGGAATTCATCTAATACCAGTTCCCGATGACCCTGTCAAAACTCTTGAGGAAATTGGTAAAAAGCTTCCCGAGAAATCACTGAAGGAATTGAAAAAAGACATTCGAAAGCAGGCAATGGAGGAGCTTAAGTGATTTATGCAGATACAGATTTCTTTCTTGCTCTGCTAAAACCATCAGACTGGTTGAAGGAGAAGGCAAAAGATATTCTCGAAGAATACAAAGGTAGTATAACAACCTCGGAGGTTACTTTTATTGAACTCATGCTTCTGGCAAAGAGATATAATCTTGATTTTATCGAAATCACCACGAGCGTCATGAATATTTGTGGAATAGATGATCCGACCTTTTTAAAAGCCGCAATGTACATTGAAGAGGGAGCAGGTGTTTTTGATTCATTCCATGCGGCACATTGCCAAGGTAAAATAATAAGCTCAGATAAGATTTACGATAAACTCGGTATCCAGAGGATTGAGCTTGAAGTCCGAAATAATGATTCAGGATTCTGATATTTCGTAGAATCCCATTCCGAAGCTCGATTTTGAACCAGCACCTACCAACTCACCAATTCTCAGCAATTTACGTCCGTTTTTATCAAGTTTTGCTTCATATTCTGCCTCCCCAGTATATCCAGTGAAGAACCGTTTCCCAAAGCGTTTAGACCTGTGAAAAAGTTTATGTTTCTTCAAAGATGAGCGGACTATTTTATCATCGCATTTGTAATCAGGCACATTTCCTTTCCCATATTCGTTAACGTAGAGAATCAATCTTCTCCTTACCATGTGAATAAGGTGATCAAGACCCAAAGGTATCTTTTCCAGTTCAAAAGGAGTTAAGAAATTTATTTTAATTATTCCAGACTTTCTACCTGAGAGATTATCGAGATTGATTGATTTGATACAATCTATATTTACAGAGTTACCATCATAAACAAGTTCCCCTGTAAAAAGGTCTTTAATTTCAGTTAGAACGTATTTTGAATGTGTATTTAATCCTGTCTTCCCGAGGTATCTGACTCCATAGACAATATGGGGTATATACTGGATAAAATCTCCAAAAACATTTATTCTCAAAGTCAATGCCCCAGAACCTTCAACACTTTTACCAAAGAAAGGTGGAATGAAAATAATGGGTCTGACAGGCTGGCTTTTTCCAATTTTTTGCCTGTCCTGCACATAGAGGGCATAATACAGACAATCTGTTCTGGTTCCACAGTTTTTACACTCTGGCTTTAGAAAACCACAGACCGCCTTTAATAAAACGCTACCAAAACCACCCCTGAATTTATTTCCCATCCAGTAGGGCAACCGGTATTCCGGAAATTCAAGGTTAGCAACCAGACTGGTAAATTTAAGGTTAAACATTAAACTGAAATTCAACTCTACATGTTAAACTTTTTGAAATTTGACTGCCGATTCTCTTTGAACAGCCCATTCTCATCTAACTGTATAAAGTTCAAGATAAAAATCAAGAAAATTTAAATATAGTAAGGAATCAAAAACTATGTAAGGAAAAATAGATAAGGTAATGAGATATGGAAGCAGCAAAGCTATCATCAAAATTTCAGCTAACTCTACCAAAAAAGGTTAGAGAAGACCTTGAGGTAAAAGAGGGGGACAGAATAGTCTTTATAAAAGAGGAAAAAAGCTGGGTAATTATAAAACTCCCCAGCGACCCGGTAGAGGCTCTGAAATATCTGGGAAGAAAAGCAAACCTTAAAGGCACGGCAAAAGAAGTTCATGAGGAGATGGAAGCTTGGGAAAGATAGGAATTGACGCAAACATTTTTTTATGTGTTCTCCTTCCAGAATCCACAAAAACTGACAGAGAGAACGTAAAAGCATCTGAAAGAATTTTAAAATCAATAAATACTGAGGATACAGGAATTACAAGCTCAATAGTGTTTGCAGAAGTGGCATGGGCATTTTTAAGAGAAGGAAAATACGAGACTGAGCTTGAAGCAGTTAAACACGTCATTCAAACTATAAAAGGGCTGAAAATTCTCAAAGTGGATGAAGAAACAGCTTGGAACGCTGGAAAACTGCGAAGAAGATATTACAGCAAAAAACTCCAGCTTTCGTATCAGGATGCAATATATCTTGTAACATGCATTAAGGAGGGAGTGGATGTTTTCTACACAACTGATTCTCATCTGTTAAAGTTGAGAACAGAGATTCCGGTAATGGAAGCAAAGAATTTTTAGCAATTTTATCAAAAAATCTTCGATATCAATCCTTCCCCAGTATCTCATCAACGATGTCAAGGAGTTTCTCATCAACCTTCTTCTTAGGTGTACATTTCTCACAAACAGGCAGTGTCTCAACATACTCTTTATAAAGACCTCTACGCTTTACAGCCATGTAGTGAGTGCACTCATCACAGATAGGAATTTTGCAGAATGAACATCTCCTCCACATAACTTCAAAGTCTTTTTCTTTCAGTTCTCTACCACATTTTGAGCATTTCATATTAACAGATTATCTGAACAGGATATTAAGTTAATGTCCAAGCACGCAGAAATAAATCAGAAAGAGAAGAAGTAATAAGGCTAAATCAAGCCAGCTCTCTGGAGAAGCAGAATATCTTCAGTTCCAAGCTTCTCACCATTCTTAAACATCTCATAAACTTTCTTTGCCTTTTTAACAAGCTCTTCCCGTTCTCTTTCTTCCTTGCTCTTGACCTGCTTCGCCTTCAGGGCTTTAATCACCTTGTCAAGGTCTTTAATGTCTTTTCTTATTTTGATAACTTCCAAATGTGATTTATCTGCTTCTTTCTTGCTCTCTATAAACTTCTCATGGAGAGAATCTGCAGTTGCCCTCTTTTCGTCCACTTCAGCAAATATTCTCGTCATCTCTGCATGATAAACATCAGCCTCTTCAACAAAAGCCAGCATCTGCTGGTGGATTTCTCTCGCCTTATCTTTGAGGTCTCTGATTTTGTTAATAAGCTTTTTAAACTCTTCATGGGTTTCAAGCTGCTCTTTCCTCTCCTCAAGCTCTTTTTTGAGCTTTGCAATCCTCTCAACAAGTGTTCTCTCTTTATCAATTGTAAGGACTGCTGTCTGCTGTTTGAACTCAAGTCTTCTGATTTCCTTCTCAATCTCACCGAGGGGTCTTCCGCCCTTATCGAGATTCTTTCTCAGCTTGTCGAGTTCTCTGTAGTACCTATCGATTTCGCGGTGCAGAGTTGTCCTCTTTGTTTTTACTTCCTTGGCTTTCTCATTAAGTTCGTCTCTTTTCTCCTTAAGCTCCTTAGCCTTCGCAAGTAAATCCTTTACCTCTTTATTCAGCCTGTCTCTTTCCTCTGCATAGTCTTTTGCTGCTCTATTGAGTTCATCCCTCTTTGCAGCAAAATCTTGCAATTCTTTCTCTAACTGGTCTTTCCTTTCTATCAATTTTTCCAGCATCATATTCCCACAACAGATTTTTTATTGGAATTGTTGTGTTATTGTTGATTTTTCGGTATTCATTCTGGTTATTCGAGTTGTGATATAAATTTTTCTCCAGTGATAGTGATTAATGCTTTGTGTTCTTTGGAGATTGTTCAGGGTTGAGGCAAATGCATCAAAATTTAAATTTTTCTCTACCTTGCATTAATCTGCTAACAGATATCCGGAAATTTATATGCGGGAGATTCCTCAAAAGTGTATTTTATCATATTGAACTCCTTTTTAAGGTCATAAACCTCCTGCCTTAACTGAGATTCTCCTTTTCTGTTACTGACGGCATCATAAATTATCTCAGCAATCCTTTCCATCTCACCTTCTTTCATTCCTATTCTTGTGACTTCCTGAACTCCAATTCTTATTCCTGAAGGGTTTCTGCTGTCTGAAATGTTGTCCCATGGCAGCAAATTCTTGTTAAGAATCACATTGATTTTCTCGAGCTTCTTAGCAACAGGGTCTCCACCTCCAAACTCTGTTACATCAACAGCAACCTGATGAGATTCAGTAAACCCAGCACGCTCCCCGATCACGTTAAATCCGAGTTCTTTCATTTCTTCAGCAAGTCTTTTAGCATTTCTGATAATCTGCCTTGCATAAGCCTTTCCAAATTCTTTCATCTCCATCGCAGCAATTACATATCCTGCAAGAGTATTCAGGTGATGGTTGCTTATCACTCCGGGAAACACAGCGGTATCAATTTTCTTAGCCAGCTCCTTTTTGGAGAGAATTATTGCCCTCTGAGGCCCGAAAAAGGTCTTGTGAGTTGAACCTGCAAGGACATCAGCCCCCTCTTTCAATGGTGCCTGAAACTCCCTGCCTGCAATAAGTCCGAGTACATGACTTGCATCGTAAAAAACTCTTGCCTCGATCTCAGAAGCAATCTCAGAAATCTCCTTCACAGGCTGAGGAAACAGAATCAAGCTCGAACCAAGCACAAACACCTTTGGTTTCTCTTTCAGTGCAATTTTTCTTGTCTCATCCACATCAATATTAATAACATCATTATCAAATGGATAATATACTACCTTGAGTCCCCTGATTCCCGCTGCCGAGATTCTGTCGTGCGATATGTGCCCTCCGCATGGAACAGACATGGACATTATCGTATCACCGGGTTTTGTAAGGGCAAAGAATGCTGCGATGTTTGCAACAACGCCTGAAATGGGCTGAACATTCACATGCTCCACATCAAAAATCTCTTTCGTGATTTTTATCGCTGCATCCTCAACACCATCGATGAAGTAACATCCCTGATAGAATCTCTTTCCGACCTTACCTTCAGCATATCTGTGTCCTAGGTCAGAAATGAAGCATCTTCGCACAGCAATACTTGTTAAATTTTCACTGGCAATTAGCGGTATTGACTTCTCAAAAAACCTGTGATGCTGGTCTATTATTTCGAATATCTCCGCAGGAGTGGAATTCTTGAACTCACTCATGATGCTTGCTGAGGGTAAGATTATTTAATAGTTTTTATAACAGACAGAGAGCTTGAGAAAGACACAGAGCTATTTCATTGCTTTTATGATACCTCAACAATCCTTTCTTCTCTATACCCTGTAATAACCCTGAATTCTCCTCTTAACTCCCTGTCAAGTTCCTCATCCCCTGTATCCACCCGTAATTTATCAATTTTACTCAATTTGTTGCGGGTAGAGATTACAATGATATTATCTCTACCAACCTCTCTTATAACTGCGGGACTTATCTGCTGGTTTCCTCTACCAAAAATAAATCCCTGACCTCCGATAGGAGTAACAATAATTTTTACCTTTTTACCTCGGATAATGGAAAGAATCTGCCCCTCATTAACGTCGCTTGCAATTATTTCACCATTCTGAGTAATGTCAACTCCGAGCAGGCTTTTATCAATTCCCATTATCTTACCCACTGCGTAAACGGTTGAACCCGGACACATGATGTAAATCTCTTCACCCATCAATTCTGAGACATATTTTGCAATCTCATACTGGTTGTCCAATTCCTCAGCGGCAGATACACTTGCGATTTTTCTCGATTGAATGAATTCGGGGTCGTAAGGAGTTGGAGCATAACCATACAGCTTCGCTGTCAGCCTCCCCTTTCTGAATTCCTCTTCATCAATATCCATCACTTCAACCATACTCAAAGGTAAGCCCATTCTGATGAATTTCTCAATTATTCTTACTCCAGCTTCAGGGTTAACAGCAAAAACTCCAGAGTACATCTTGACACCAGAGGGAATTCCCAGAACAGGCACATTGTTCTTTAAGCCATTGAGAACATCTCTTGCAGTCCCATCTCCTCCGACAAACACAATGAGATTCACAGACATCTCAGAGAGCTCCGATGCCGCTCTGACAGTATCCTCAGAAGATGTTTTTGAGGATATTGAACCTACCACCTCTGGCTCAAATCCTGCCTCCACACATTCTTTCTCTCCCATCTCTCCCGGATAGGTTATCAGTCGAAAGGCATTTTTTAGATGGTGAAGTTTTTTTAAGGTCTCAACAGCCCTCAGAGGAGACACCGGTTTTGCACCCAGTCTGATTGCTTCTTCAAGTACTCCATCAGTCCCCTTCAATCCAACCCTTCCACCCATTCCTGCTATGGGATTAACAATTAAACCAATTTTCAACCTCTCTTTTGCTCTTGAGTAATCTTGATATCCATGAGCAACTCCAAAACAACGCAGAGCTTTGAGGACTTCCTGAACATCATCTTCCATTTTCACCACAGTACCTACAGCTTTACACCACTATACCCATAATTATAGATTATACTTTTTTCTGGAGATTAAGCTAATAAACATTAACTTTTTAAAGTTTTAGGTTACTCAGTCATCCATGACTACCAAGATACTGTTGAGTGAAGAAGACATACCAAAGGAATGGTACAATATAAACCCCGACCTTCCGAAACCGTTGCCACCACCGATCGACCCCGGAACTCACGAACCCATTAAACCCGAAGTGCTTGAGAGAGTATTTGCAAAAGAACTGTTGAAACAGGAAATGAGTCAGGAACGCTGGATACCGATTCCCGAGGAGGTCAGAGAGATTTACCAGATCTGGAGACCAACTCCGCTGATAAGGGCAAAGAGACTTGAAAAACTTCTGAAAACTCCGGCGAAGATTTACTACAAATATGAAGGTGTAAGCCCTCCCGGCTCCCACAAACCCAATACAGCAGTTCCACAGGCTTACTACAATGTTAAACAGGGTATTGAGAAGCTCACAACTGAGACCGGGGCTGGACAGTGGGGTAGCTCACTTGCTTTCGCTGGAAAGATGTTTGACATTGACATCACCGTTTACATGGTAAAGATCAGTTACGAGCAGAAGCCATACCGGAAGAGTATGATGCATGCATGGGGGGCTGACGTCACTCCAAGCCCCAGCAACAGAACGAATTTTGGCAGAAATATGCTTAAAAAGGACCCTAACCATCCGGGAAGTCTTGGTATAGCAATCAGTGAGGCAATAGAGGATGCAGTAACACACGACAATGTGAGATACACTCTCGGAAGTGTTCTCGGACATGTACTTCTGCACCAGACAGTTCAGGGACTTGAGGCAAAGAAGCAGTTTGAGATGATAGATGAATATCCTGATATAGTGGCAGGTTGTGTTGGAGGTGGAAGCAGCTTTTCTGGATTGAGTTTTCCATTCTATTATGACAAGATAACTGGAAAAGCACCTAAAGATGTAAAGTTTGTGGCAACAGAACCCACTTCATGTCCAACTCTGACCAAAGGAATCTACACTTATGACTTTGGCGACACAGCAAACATGACACCTCTACTGCCGATGTATTCTCTTGGATCTGATTTTGTTCCAGCACCTATCCACGCAGGGGGGTTGAGATACCATGGAGATGCGCCCTCTCTCTGCCTTATGGTAAAAGAAGGTGTTATTGAGGCAAAGGCGTATGATCAGGTGTCTGTATTCGATGCCGCTGCAATGTTTGCAATGAGTGAAGGAACCATTCCGGCACCTGAGCCTTCTCACACAATACGGTATGTCATAGACGAAGCATTGAGATGCAAAGAATCCGGGGAAGAAAAGGTAATTCTGTTCAACCTCTGTGGACATGGACACTTTGACATGGGAGCATATGATGAGTACTTCGAGAACAGACTGAAGCCGTGGGAATATCCACAGGAAAAGGTTGAAGAATCGATTAAAAAGCTACAGGAGAAATTTCCGTGGGTTAAAGACCTGCCATACTTAAAATAATCTTTTTTTATCTCTCCCCTTATCTGTCTGACATTCAGTCTGATGTGAATAGATAATAGAATATCGTTTTCAGAAGGATTCAGGAACTTACTTTCGCCACACTCACTGCCTTTTTTATCAACAAGTCAGATTGAGTTCAATGCAATTCAATGTGAGCTGGGTATTGAGATGCCTTAGATGGAGTTATCTCAAGTATATGTATCCTGAAGAGGATATTTTCGATGTTGCAAAGCGTGAGTCGGGAATTCTGGCAGAAGCGAGAGCATATGAGTACTTAAAGAAATTCTACCCCCGCAAAGGAAGAAACAGGAAGCTGTATTTCAGAAATTTTTCTCTTTCGGGAAGACCCGACTTTATACTTAACGGAGCTGTTATTGAGGTGAAAAAATCGAGATTATGGAAGATAAGGCGTGAATGGATTGCTCAGCTCAATTTATACCTCCTTTTCGAGAAATCAGAGGATGGCTACTTATTTGAAGTTGGAGATAATGGATTCAGGATTACAAAGTATAAATTTAATCCTGAAATTGTCAGAGGTGCCATTGATTACTTCTCGATTCTTGAAAGGCACATCAGCCGGAATAAAATTCCAGTAAAATCAAACAGCCATTACTGTAAACATTGCAGCTACAGACACCTCTGTGAATCTTTTAAATAAAACTTAAGTTCTGTGGTGCAGATGAAGAACAAATGAAGCAACGCATGCTTAAGGAAATCATTGAGGATAGGAAGAGCGGTTCTTCAAGAATTGTAAGAAAGACACTTGAACTCCTTGAAATTGTCGATGAGAGTGAAAGGAGTGATGTCATCAGGGAAATAAGGAAAGCTCACCCGTCAATGGCTGGGATTTCACAGATTATGAAACTGGCAATGGAGATGGATATAACCGAAATAAAAGAGAAATTTCTGGAAATGGATGAAAAAACGATTGAGAATCTCAATGACCTTGTCTCCGGTAAAACGGTTGTTGCGATAAGCAGAAGCCATATTACGGAAAAAGGTTTGCTTTCAGCAGGTAGGGTAATTGTGCTAACTTCAGAACCCGGAGGAGAGGGAAGAGATACTTACAGGTATCTTACAGGTAATGAAGTCGATTCCACTATTGTTTCTGATTCCATGATGGGATATGCTGTAAGCGAGTGCGACATTGTGGTGGTTGGAGCTGACACGATTTTGGCTTCCGGTTTCGTGAATAAGGTCGGGACTCTTCCTCTTGCCCTTACTGCAAGACACTGCAATAAGGAATTTTATGTCGCAGCCCCTTCCTACAAAATCGCAGACGAATGCGATGTTAGAATGCCATTCGAATTTGTGCCGAAGGAGTTTGTAACTGCTGTTGTATGTGAGAAAGGAATCTGCAGATTTTGGGATTTATTTAAAAATCATGGGTAAAAATTCTGATTGAAGAATATCTATCTTTATTTTCTTATTTTTATCAAGCCAACTTCTTTATACCCCAAAATCTTTCAAATCCATCTTGCTGTAAAGGATTTTCACATCTGCAACATTATCATATCCAAGAACTTTTTCTCTTGTCTCTTCGATCTGACTCTTGCTGCTCGCATGCATCATAAAATATACAGGATATTCCCAGTTCTCCGGTACATTTCTCACAATCAGGTGTGTTATCTGTGGAAGATCATTCAAAAGTCTCAGCGCAACCTCTTCAGCACTTCCTTCAGGTTTTATAATAGTCATACCATTTTCATTAATTCCTATCCTTCTTTCACTCAGAACACCGCTAAAATCCCTTACAACACCTTTTTTTATCAGTTCTGCAATCAACTCCACAATCTCTGATTCGCTATAACCATTTTCTGCAAATTGCATGAAAGGTCTTTCTTTGACTTCAAGATTCTCCAATTCTTTCAACATTTTTGAGTCCAGTCCGAGTTCATCTACAAATGGAATTGTCTCAGGTTCAATTCCCTTGTTACTCCACGAAATTCCTTTGAAAAGGTCATATTTTACATCCATCTTGTAAACTCTTTTTGTTGGCAGAATTACGTAATCGCAGACGTTACATGTCTTCATAAGCTCTTTAACCTGTGCAATCACTTCATCTTCAGTCCTTGCCTTAAAGGTGAACCAGACGTTGTAATTCTCATGAGTTCTCCAGAAATTATGTTTGGGTCTGGTTCTGTTAATCATCTTTGAAACTTCTTCAATTCTGTTTTCCGGGACAGATGCACCAACAAGTGCTGCCTTACTGACCATTCTGAACGCCTTGTAGTTGAGATTCGCCCCAATCCTCTTGATAACTCCACTTCCCCTGAACATTTTAACCTTAGCGATAACGAACTCTAAAGGCAAACCAGTATTAGTAGAGAGATCATAAAATGGATTCTCAGTGAGAGGGAACTCGTACTGAATTGCCATTAAAAGAGTCTTTTCTTCCTGGCTGAACATAGATTACTCCTCAGAACTGTATTCTTACAAGGCTCTCATCAATTTCCCTTTTTCCGCTGGTATATTCCTCTACAAGCTTTTCTGCAAGGCTTCTCGCTCCCTCAACGTCTTCATTTCTTATTAACTCTCTGAATTCTTCATCAGCGCTTATAACAAAGTAAAGTTTCATCCTCATCTGAACAGGCACGTTGATTGCCTTCATGTGTTTCTTTAGATGGTGCATTGCCTTCAAAAAGTATATTTTCTCATCATCCTCTTCGAGCATTTTCTGGAATTCGTCTCTCACTTTTCTTGCGACAACACCACTCTTGCCTTCAGTTGTTACAGCGTATCTTATGCCCTCAACATCACCTTCGAACGGAACGACGACTTCAGTCCTGTCTGCGTCATTCGCAAGATTTACCAGAACCTTGTATTTTCTTGCAAGCTTCTCCACAATGTCATTAATCTTCAGATTCCCGATTGCAACCGTCACAATATTGCTCCATGCAATTAGAGGTTCAAGAGTTTTCTCATCAAAGGCATCCCCCTCAATAAGTTCGATTTTAGTATCTTTTGATAGTTCCTGAAGTTCTTCAGTGAAATCAAGACTGATTACCTTTACGTTTGCACCTGCATCTCTAAATTTCTTCGCCCTTACAGTTCCCACACCTCCACCACCGATGGTGAGGACGTTCTTTCCTTCAAATTCTATGTATAGAGGTATTCTCATCAGTAGTTCTTCCCTTCAAAACTTTAATAATTTTTCCCCCAACCTGCAGACAGAGATAATTTCCAGAAGAGGTCTACAAACTTATTGTTTCGACGAGTGCCAGAATCAAAAAAGATCGAGCGGTAGGTAAAAGAATCTCAATGTTCTTAGAATGCTCTCAGATGGACCATGTCAAATCCCAGATTCCTCAAAACCCACGATATATGCCTTCTATGGCATCTTCTCCAGTCATTCTCTTTGCAGACGAGCATCACTCTACCATGAGAGTAAAGGTCAATTAGTTTATTCATCCCATCAAGAAAGTCTTTAGTCTTCATATATTCATGAAAATTCTCCCTTTCCATCAATTCAGGAATTTCTACGCTCTCAAAAGGAGTTTCACATCCGAGGTTTACGTAGGATTTAATTGAGAGTCTTGGCAGAATCCTCTTGAACTTTTCGCTCCTGAATGCGCTCACTCCAGCGGTAAAAAATTTCATGTCAAGAAGAGCACCTCTGAGACTCGAATTGAAAAACCTGTCAGAGAGTATGTTAACATTGCTATTCAAACCCCTTACATACCCGAACCAGTAAACGACATACCCGTCTCCAAATAACTCCTGATACCTGAGATACTGCTTTTTAGAGTAAAATCTATGTGTTTTTGGGTCACCGAAAAGTGCCTTACTCTCTATCCACTTAACAAGCTTCTCATTAACCCTCAACGGCTCTGGAAAGAAAAAGTCGGGTGTTTTCTTCTCACCTCTCATCTCATATTCATCCTTGAAATCAATCTCCCTATTCTCCAGCCATACTTTGATAATCTTCTCTCCAAGTTTACCCCTCGCAAACTGATGTCTTACAGCAAGAGGAGAATAGATGTAGTCTGTGAAGAGAGATTTCCAGATCAGATACTCAAGTCTCTCATTATCAACCCTGGAAGGATTCTGTATAGAATTTCTTATTTCCGACTTTGAATATCCTATTGCTTTCAGTAACAGTCTCATTCTCATAACTGGTGTCAGATCCAGCCAGGGTGGCAACCTTTTTTTAGATTTCCAGTAATTCTCGATAACATTGAGTTTCTGAACAGCAACAGGATGTTTTTTCTTTACCATATCCACTCTTTTTTGAGATAAAATCGTGAATAAAGCCCCTCTACTGTAAGGAAATCTGTATAAATCTTTAATACTTTTCAATTCCCACCTGAGTTTTTGAAAATCTTTTATTCCAATCAGCAACTTTTCACCTGTTATTTTTCTTACCTTTAAATCTCAGGGAGTAAACAAATAAGACTCTTACTCTTCCTTCTCTCAAACCTGCATATTTTGTGCTCATTTTTATCTCAGGTTTTGAATTCTCAGTTCTCTTTAATTTCGACATGAGTGTTCTTGCATCATTCACGTCCGTGATATAAACATTGAGACCTTTGTCTGTATCCTCATAATCAAAGCCTGAGCAGTTCTTCTCAACAGCCTTTTTGATTTTATCCTTATCCATTTCTCCTCTTATCTGCAGGATTGCTGGATGCTTCATTCAGATATATTTGTTTTGTTAAACATTAAATACCTACCGGGTTAAATCCTGATATGAAAAATTCTATCAGATTGCTGACAATCGAGTTTGAGTTAAACTACATCAACGTGATTTCAAGAAAAAATTTGAGAGAGCATGCGGCGATAAGGCTTATCCTTTCAGCTTTAGCCAGTCCAGAAGAAATAAGAAATTTGAGAGGAGTAGATATCAAAAAAGATAGGTCAGACTTTCGAGTGAGACTGAAATCTGCTGGAAAAAGTCGTATCTCGCCGGTAGATGAAAAAACATACCTGATTCTGAAGGAACTTTTTAAGAAGGGCGATGACGTTTTCTGTGGGATTGAACTCGACGGAATTGTGGCAAAGTATTCTCCGCCGGGTAGAAAGTACGATGTCAGTAAGCTAAAGAAGTCTGTAATCGAAATATTAAGAGATTGCCTGTTGATTGGAGATAGAGATCTTGTCCAGGATTTATTAAAAGGGAGAAATATCGAAAAAGTCTCGGACTTCCTGAGAGACTTTCATCCAATGTATTCCGGGATGTGGGAGCTGGATGATGAAGAAGCAGCAAGAGAATTCCTGATTTCATACTCGAAGTACACTGGAATTCATGACGTTGCTCTAATTGCAGAAAAAATTGATGAGGATGAGAGGAGGATTCTTGAACTGTTAAAATGAGCTGATGTTATTGAAATAGTCTTATGTAAAAATTTTTATTAACCTCTTTTTCGCAAAAATCAATGATTGAACTACTGTTCGGTATTTTTATAGGGGCTGTGAGTGGTTTAACACCGGGCATACATTCCAACACTCTTTCAGCAATGATTATTGTGTATTCAGGATACTTATTAAACTTCTTCTCTCCTGAACAGATTCCAATAATGATTTTTTCTGCTGCAATCACCCATACCTTTCTTGATATCGTACCAAGTGTTTTTACGGGAGTTCCGGATGAGGACACAGCGATTGCTGTCCTCCCTGCCCATGACATGGTGCTTGATGGTAGAGGTGTGGAAGCAATTTCAATTTCCGCTTTTTCGAGTTTGTTCTCTTTTTTTCTGTCTCTGCCATTATTTTTCATCTTCTTAACCTTTCTAAATCGAATGAGCGGTTTGGTAGATGTTATTACGATTTATTTCCTGATTTCAATATCTATTTATATTATCATGATGGAGAGGGAGTCATTCAGCACTTCTATGAAAAAGAAATTTTATGCTTTTTCAGTTTTCACAGTATCCGGAATACTGGGGTTGGTGGCATTAAAGTATTCTCATCTTGCTGAGCTGACTCCTGCATCCTCTGTCTTGTTACCCCTTTTCAGCGGTTTATTTGCATCGCCAGCGCTGATTACGAGTATCGTTGAAGAGTCGAGAATCCCTGAACAGAAGCTCAGTTCCAAACTACCCGGTGTAAAAGAAGTACTGACAGGTTCGCTCTCCGGCTCACTCGTCTCGATATTTCCCGGTGTCAGTTCGGGAGTCGCAGCTGCGATATCTTCAGCGGGTTCGAGGAAGAGTGAACAGTACATCTCCACAATAAGTGCAGCGAATACATCAAATGCAATGCTCTGTTTTGCGGTATTTCTGACATTAGGAAAAATAAGGAGTGGAGCAGTTGATGCCGCTTCAAAATTTTATTTTGAGGTGGAGGCGTTAATCATCGCAGGAGCTCTGACATCTCTTGCTGCTGCCCTGCTGACAATTCTGTCCGGAATAACCGCATCAAGAATACTTCCGCGGCTCAATTTCACCTTATTCTCCTCCCTTGTACTGATTCTCCTGACCTTCTTCATTTATTTTTTGACCGGGTGGTTCGGTCTGATGGTTTATGCTATTGCAACTCCCATAGGACTGTCAACTTTGTTTCTACAGGTAAGAAGAATAAACTGTATGGGTTGCCTTATCATTCCGGTAATCCTCTTTCGTGCGGGTTTTTAACTCACTGCTTTAACCTATACAATCCTACCAATCATCTCTCTGTAGTAGGAGATAGCTTCTTCAATGTATTCCTTTTTCAGCTTACCCTGGGGGGTTTCTGTTTCAAAGATTCTTTTCGGGATTCTTAGGGAATTCAAGTCGAATCCGAGCTGCATTTTTAATTTCAGTTTTTCAGCATAAATCTCTTCACCCAGTTTGATGAGCCTGTCCTCTGTGAGTTTAATCCCGAGCGGTTTGAATCCTTCGATTATTATCTCGGGAGTAAAAACTCCTCGTGCAAAGAAGCACACAACAAGACTCGACAGGATTTGTCTCCATTGCTCCTCTTTCACAAGCTCGTCAACAAGCTCTTCTGGCTTCAGTTTCTTCTTCTGGTCAATCGCATAACCGCCACCATCAAGATGGCTATGCCTTAATCCGATGAGGCTGCCTACATGTGTTCCATGGCCTGTGTGGTAACCTGGCATCTCATTCTTTCCAAAAGCAAGGGCAAATTCACCTCCTCCATAAACTTCTGATACCTTATCAACACCCTGAGCTAAAAGCCTGTAAAATTCATTGGGTTGTTTGGAGATGTAGCCTGTCGCCCTGATGTACTCCTCACTGTTCCCAAACGCCAGTTTTGTAATCGTGTCATCCTCAGTGATTAGCCCGGCTTTCAAAGCTTCAGTAGCCCATGCGAGGCAGACGCCAGTACTCATTGCATCAAGACCCAGTTGCTCCACTCTCAGTATCAGTTTGAGTAATCCATCTCTTGAGCTAATTCCAAGCATTGAACCGAGTGCGTATATCAGTTCGTAATCATATGATATCATTATTGTTTTGTAAAAATACTCTTTGCCCTCGTATGGCTCTCTCAGAACTGCAATGTGGATGCAGGCAATTGGACAGTGGTTGCATGCAATTCTCCTCCCAAGATTCTTATCTGCAAGTTCCTCTCCACTGATTTCCTCAGCATTCTCAAACTTCGCTGATGTGAGATTTTTTGTGGGTAGACCGCCAAGCTCGTTAAGTGGATTTACGTTTACTGCTGTTCCAATCAGATGATACTTCTTCATTGCTCCCGATTCAAGTGCAATCCTGTATATTTTATCATATATCTCTCTGTAACCCTTTCTATTATCAGGAATCTTACTCAATTTCCCGTGGACTACCAGGGCTTTCAGCATTTTACTTCCAAATACCGCCCCAAGTCCGAGTCTCCCGAAGTGTCTGTAAGTCTCTGTCATTACACAGGCATACCTCACGAGGTTTTCTCCCGCACCTCCAATACGCATAACAGTCCTGCTTCCTCTTCCACCCTGCTCTTTTTCGGCAATAATTCTGCCTATAAGTATTGCATCCTCAATTCCCCAGATAACTCTCGCATCTTTAAAGTGAACCCTGTCATTCTCTACTACGACATAGATGGGTTTCCTGCTTTTACCTTTGATTACAATCGCTCCGTAACCTGCGTTTGTTATTGCTGTAGCTGTCCTTCCTCCTGCATGACTCTCCCCGAGATTTCCGGTAAGCGGGCTTTTGAATAGCGCTACGGTTTTAGAAGCAAGTGGATATGCTGGCGTAAATGGACCTGTGGCAAGAACAATTGTATTGTCAGGACTTAGCGGGTCAGCATCAGGTTTAAGTTCCTCCTTAAGCAGTTGAATACCAACACCTACCCCTCCAATCCACCGGTTAAAGAGTTTCTTCCTGTCTTCAATTCTGTAGGAATAATCCGATAAGTCAATTGTTAGAACTTTTGAGTTCATTCTTCCACCTCCACGTAAGCCAGAACCTCATGTGGACAGTAATCGACACAGTACCCGCAATGGATGCAGACTGCAGGCTTCCCATTTCTTCTTTCGAAGATTGCTCCGATTGTGCAGGCTTCAAAACACATCCCGCATGCAATACAGGCTTTCTCTTTCAGGATGACGCCTCCTCCTTTCTTCGGAACAAGTGCATCAGTCGGGCAGACCTGAACACAGGGTGGTTCCTTACAGGCTCTGCAAAATATTACGGTAGCACCTCGCTCAAAACCGCTTAAACTTGCAGCGAGAATACCTGATGCGTCAATTCCAATTTCAGGATTTCTGGGTCTTCTTCTTGAACATGCGTACATGCAAAGGGAGCACCCCACGCATTTCTCAATATCTTTAATAAAGAGTTGCTTTACCATACATTTATAAAGATATATACCATTATTTTAATTTTTCTGAGGACAAAAAATTTTGTTAAAAATCACTCAACGGTATAACCTTAAATATCTGCCTGAATATTCATACCATGCATCCTTTACTCAAGAAAGAAGGTTTCATCCTCGATATTGATGGCGTTATTGGTAAGGGCGAAACTCCAATTACAGAAGGTGTCAATGCGGTTAAAAAGTTAAAAAAAGCTGGAAAAAAACTTGTTTTTGTATCCAACAACTCGACAAGGAGCAGAAGTATAATGATAAATAGATTCAGGAGATTCGGTCTTAATGTTAGAGAGGATGAGATGCTTTTATGCACTTTTGCAACAGCCCGCTACCTCTCGAGAGAGAAGCAGGGGGCAAAGATTTATACCACCGGAGAGCGCGGACTGATTGAAGAACTTGAGCTTGCAGGTCATAAAATTGTAGAAGAAGAAGCAGAATACCTTGTCGTTGGCTCAAACAGACAGATTAATTATGATATAATAACAAAAGCTCTTCGTTACTGCCTCTCCGATGTCAGATACGTGGCAACAAACCCTGACAGAATATTTCCCTCATCCTCAGGTCCAACTCCGGGGACTGGAATGCTCGTAGGGGCATTGTACTGGATGACAGACAGAATGCCGGATGTTATTGTTGGAAAGCCATCAGAGGTGATCATGAGAGAGGCTCTGGATATTCTGGGATTGAGAGCTGATGAGGTGGCTGTTGCTGGGGATCAGATTGAAGTTGATGTAAAGGCAGGGAGGAACATAGGTGCAGAAACACTTCTCGTTCTTTCAGGAGTGACGAATGCAGACAACATCCAGAAAATGATTCAAAGATTTGGGGAGGAGCCCGATTATATATTGGGTCATCTGGGAGAGTTAATTTAAACCGTAAATCTGCTGATATTTGGAATCAGGATTGAAAGGAGAATTGATGCAAATATCAGAAAAGCCATAAATTTCACAATCATTACAGAAATCTCCTCTCCCCTCTTACCGTATCTTTTCGTCAGGATTGCAGAGAAGGACTCATAAAATACTCTGCCCCCATCCAGAGGGATGGCAGGTAAGCAGTTGAATAAGCCAACATAAAAATTAATCCAGCCAATCCAGTACAGTGTATTCAGTAGATAGAACAGAACGTTACCCGTATCTGCCCAAATTCCTGTGGGCTCGAAAAGATGCATAAAAACTCCCGAAAAACCACCAAAGAACGTGAATGGCATTGAAATTATCATCAACCAGCCTGTAACGGAATTCAGGTGAACTGGAATCTCCTTCATAATCACCAGCATATCCAAGACTTCAACTCCCATAAAACCCGAATCTCCGTAAGGATTTTTCGTGAGATTGAGAGTAAATTCGTTAACGTTACCATTTTCATCATACGCATAGACTTTAATTAACTCACCCGGTTTTGTTTTTGCCATTCTGTCCTGAAAAGTCTTTAAATCTGGTGTATCTGTTTCATTTATCCTGAATATCGCTATGCCGGGTGTGATACCTGCTTCCTGAGCAGGAAAGTCTTTGTATATTCCGGTAACATAAACTCCGCCTGATGAAAGTGAACCAAGAAGGTGCATGAATAGCAAAAATGCAATAAGTGCAACAACAAAATTGCTTATCACTCCAGCAGAGAAAATTCTTATTCTCTGCATTCTTGTTGTTTTTTCACTGGTCAGCTCTTCTTCATCAGGTTCTGCAAAACCACCTATCGGGATTAAAGCGTAAAGAACTCCGAGCGATTTTACTCTGACGCCTTCAACTCTACTCAGAATTGCATGGCTGAATTCATGCACAACCAGAGTGACGATTAACCCGATTATTCCCCATACAAGAGGTATAAACTTGTTAACTCCCGGAAGCAGCAGTACATTTCTTGGTTCTGTTAATTCTGACGGTTCAGGAGGTGTTGTAAACAGAATTATGTCCGTCAGGATAATAAGAACGAACATGAAAATCATGCCTGCAAATACTACTGGAACCCCAAGGTTTGCGAACCATCTCCAGAATGTCTTTGCTTTTGATATTTTTTCAAGTATTTCAAGACCTCTCGAAGTCCTGATCATTAAAATTGGTCCAAATGTTGATATTCCACGTTTTTCAAGTGTTCCCTTTGCTTTCAATCTTTCCACAGCAGCATAATAGATGAGGAATATAGCAATGACAATTACCGTCCAATTGACACTCATCAGAGTTTCTACTTTTGTAAGGTGTTTAAATATCTAATGCAGGAGTGGATTAAATTTTTAAAGACGAGAAATTGATTTCATTCATGTACATATTCGTTTACATAACCGCATCCAGTTTAGAAGAGGCAAAGAAAATTGGAGAAAAGCTACTTGAGAAAAAGCTTGCTGCATGCATCAACATCTTCCCGATAACATCAATGTACTGGTGGGAGGGCAGGATTGAAGAAGCCTCCGAGTCTGTTATGATTGTGAAAACAAAGATGGAGAAGTTTAAGGAATTAAGGGAGGAAATACTGAATCTCCACAGTTATGAGATACCATGTATATGCGCTTTTGCTGTCGAAGATGGTTTTCGAGGTTTTTTCAACTGGATAGACGACTCTACAGCGGATTAATCTGAGAAGATGAGGGGAAAAACAGCTACTTTCGGGGGCAGGAAATCCATTTTCTACGACTCAGACCACTGGAATCTACTGTCGGAGAAAAGAAAGAGGGCTATAGAAGTACTCAATAAACTTTCAGAAGTTTCTGCTGTTGTTTACGGGAGTGTCGCAAGGGGTGATGTTACCGAGTCAAGTGATGTGGACATATTTGTCAGCAATTCTGTTCCTTCATACAGACTGGAAGTGGCGCTCGACTCATTCAATATTCTTGAAAGAAGAATAGTTCAGGCAACACCAAATTATGCAATCAAAGGTGAGTTTGTGCTCGATGACAACACTACTGTCAGTTTTCCACTCGTGAAAATAAAAGAGAGAGAACTCGAATTTTACAGATTTGGTGGAGCGATTGATTTCATCAGATTGAAAAAAGACAAGAGAGTAGCGGGTGTTGACAAGAGGCTCGTTTTGATTTTACCTCATGACAGAGGACATGATGAAATCCCCCTGAATGAATTGCAGACAAGTGAGTTATCGAGAATACTCGATGTCAGTGTTGAGATTATTGATGAGAGGATTAGAGTTCTTGAGAGGAGGAGAGAGGTTGGCAGAACAGGAGTATTCATGTTTGAGCCTGTGCCCCCTTTTGAGAGTTTTGAATCAACTCTGAGAGAGGTCGCAAGGAGAAATCCAATTGTTAAGAGGAGGTTGAATGGTTAATCATATATCATCACCGTTTACTATAAATATCCATTTCAGCATTGAATATCTCTTCACAAGAGGAATGAAACCATGATAATTCACTGGGCTGATGTTATTGCAGAGAAATTACTTGAGAAAAGAAAAGAACACAGGATAGCTACCGGCATATCTCCCTCAGGGCATATTCATCTCGGAAATCTGAGAGAGATGATGACCGCAGATGCTGTGAGAAGGGCCGTCCTTGATGCAGATGGGAGTGCTGAAATAATCTATATTGGAGATACCTTTGACCCGCTCAGAAGAAGGTATCCTTTTCTGCCAGAAAGATACGAGGAATACATTGGCATACCCCTGAGTGAGATTCCTGACCCTGAAGGATGTCACGAGAGTTACTCAGAGCACTTCCTGACCCCATTTCTTGAATCTCTTGATGTTCTTGGCATTGATGTAATGGTTGAGAGAGCTGATTTAATGTACAAAAATGGCAGGTATGTCAATGAGATAAAAACCGCTCTGGATAAAAGAAGAGAGATTGCGAGAATAATGGAGGAAATCACCGGTAGAGAACTTGAAGAAGACTGGTATCCATTCATGCCTTTCTGTTCTGAGTGTAAAAGAATTAACTCCGCAAAGGTAACCGGGTACGATGAAAAATGGATTTACTACAGATGCTCATGTGGTTACGAAGGGAAAGCCTCCTACAGCGGTGGAGGTAAGTTATCGTGGCGTGTGGACTGGGCTGCAAGATGGAAAATATTGAATATCACATGTGAACCATTTGGAAAGGATCATGCTGCAGCCGGAGGTAGCTATGATACTGGAGTCAGGTTAGCAAGAGAGATTTTCGGGATTGAGCCGCCTTTTCCCATTGTCTATGAGTGGATACATCTCAAAGGTATCGGAGCAATGAAATCCTCAAAGGGAATAGTTGTCCCTGTTAAAGACCTTGTAGACGCTCTTCCCCCGGAAATCGTCAGATACATCATAATCAGGTCTAAACCTGAAAAACATATTGAATTCGACCCATCTGCGCTTCTTGACACAATAAACGAGTTTGAGGATGCTTTTAAGGAGGGTGACAGGTCAGCCCGTCTATCAATTGTCTCTGACGTTGAATATTCAGATGTTCCATTCAGACATATTATCGTGGTTGGTCAGATTGCCAATTGGGATGTTGAAGAGGTTCTGGAGATTCTTGCAAGAACGGGATATGAAATCAGTGAATCTGTTAGAAGGGACGTCATGAGGAAGATAGATTTTGCAAGAAAATGGCTGGAACATTACGCCCCGGAAAGATTGAAATTCGAAATAATTGAAGATACTCCAGTGGTCGAGAATGGGGAGAAAAAATTCCTCAAAACCTTCTCGGAATTTCTTAACGAGGAAATGAGTGCAGAAGAAATTCACAGGCTTGTCTACGATGTTGCAAATGATGTCGGGATGAAACCAAATAAAGCTTTCAAAACAATTTACAGAGTGATTCTTGGAAAGAGCTATGGGCCAAGGATAGGATATTTTCTGAAATCACTCGGAGCCGACTGGGTTAAAAGAAGATTTCAAAAGGTATATGAGGCGAATTGAGGCGGGGAGCTACTATAGTTATCTGACTGAAGGTTGCAGGCTCTGCAGAAAAGGTTCAAAACTCGTATTTTTCATCACCGGAGAATGCAGACATTCCTGCTTTTACTGCCCCATCTCGGAGGAAAAGAGGGGTAAAGACGTTGTCTATGCAAATGAGCGGGAAGTTAACAGTAGAGATGATGTGTTAAAAGAAATGGAGCTCATGAGTGCAGAGGGTGTTGCCATAACAGGCGGAGAGCCTTTTCTAAAACTGGACAGATTGATTGATTATCTAAAGCTATTTCGTGAGCTCGGGATGCACACGCACATATATACAGCCACCATACCTGAAAAAAGGGAGCTGATTAAAGTCCTTGAACTGGTAGATGAGGTGAGATTTCATCCTGTCCACCTCAATAAGGTCATCAATCTGGAGGAGGCAATTAAAATTTCAAAAGATTATGTGGAAGTAGGAATTGAAATTCCGGCAATCAGGTTCGAACCTGAAATTGTGGAAATAGTAAACAGGTTTGAAATTTTCCTCAATCTGAATGAGCTTGAATTCTCCTCCACAAACTATAATGAGCTTGTAAAGAGAGGATATTCTGTGGGTGAATTTTATGGTGATGAGGGAAGTAGAAAAATAGCGGAGAAATATGCGGAAGCTGTTGAAAGGTTCCACTTCTGTACTTCTTTATTCAAGGATAAAGCCCAGTTCAGAAGAAGACTGATTAGAATGGCAATGAACCATCCTGAATTTTATGATGTAACTGAAGATGGTACCCTTATATGCGGGCTGATAGAGGGTGATAAAGATTATGTTAAAAAATTGCTCGGAAGACATGGGCAGGGTTATGTTGAAGTTGACCGTGGCATTGAAACTTCTGCACAATTTGTGGAGAAAGAAGGTGAAAATTTAAAAGCTATGGGATTAAAGGTAAGTATAGTAGAGAGGTATCCCACATGGAAACGTATTGTGGTTGAAGTACTCCCGTTATGAGGTGACAGATGAGTAAACGCGAAATAGAGGTAAGACTGAGAAAATACCTTGAAAGAGATAAAAAAGGTGTCAGGAAAAAGCTGCTTGAAATATTCCTGCACGGCGAGAAATACACAACTGATGAAATATTCAGTAAATTATCGTGCACTGAGATGAATATCAGAGGAATCTCAGCCATGGTTGGATTAATGGGTTCAAGACTCGGCATACTGAAAACAGAACTGGGTGAGAAGAACAGGTATTTCATCAAACCAGAATATGAAGAACTCGTGAAGAGTATTCTTGAAGAGTATAAAGAAAGTGAATAAAATCTGTTTGTGATATTTATGTTAATTCACAAAATTTACGAAAGGAAGTTGATAAGTGAAATAAGGGGATTGAAAATCCCGAATCATGTAGCAATTATTATGGATGGAAACAGAAGATTTGCCAGACGGAGAGGATTACCTGTTAGACTGGGCCATATTTTCGGTTCAAGAAAGGCTGAGGAGGTTCTGGACTGGTGCTGGGACCTTGGGATAAGGAATGTCACGATATACGCTTTTTCCACTGAGAACTTTAAAAGAAGTGAGAAAGAGAAAAAAAATATCTTCGATGTTGTGGAGAGAGAGCTGAACAGACTCTCAGCGGATTCAAGAGCTCACAGAAGAGGTGTGAGAGTGAAAGTAGTCGGAAAGACAGAGCTGCTCCCGGAATACGTTACAAACGCAATAAAGTGTGTCGAGAAGGTGACAGAAGCCTATAATAACTTCCACCTGAATATCGCACTTGCATATGGTGGAAGGCAGGAACTGATAGATGGTATAAAGGAGATACTCGCTAAAGTTAAGGCCGGTGAGATTGGAAGCGATGAGATAGACCACAGACTGATTGAGAAGCATCTTTATGGGGAAGGCGACTACTCAGATGTTGATTTAGTAATCAGGACTGGTGGCGAACTCCGTCTTTCCAACTTTCTTACCTGGCAGACGGCAAGCAGTGTCGCATATTTCTGCGACATATTCTGGCCCCAGTTCAGGAAAATAGATTTGTTGAGGGCAATCAGGACGTGGCAGAACTTACTTGAATTGCGGGAGAAGAAGAGAGGGATTCTCAGAAAAAATGGAAAAATTGACATAAAATTAAGGAAGGAATATGAAGTCACTGCTTAAATATGAATTTAAAAAGAAACTTGAAGACCTTGAAAAAATGAAGGGAAGAGGTACGGAGCTTATAACACTCTACATACCGCCAGATAAGAATATAGCAGACATCTCGAATCAGTTAAGGAGTGAATTGAGTCAGGCATCGAATATAAAGTCGAAACAGACGAGGAAAGCTGTCATGGACGGTCTTGAAGCAATCCTTCAACGCCTTAAGTACTTTAAAAAGCCTCCAGAACATGGAATGGTCATAATAAGTGGTAACGTTGAATTCAATGGAGCTGAGAAGCGTATTACTGAAATAATTGAGCCTCCCGAGCCAGTGCCTCTTTATAAGTACCACTGCAACTCCACATTCTTTCTTGAACCTTTGAAGGAAATGCTGATGGAGAAAAAAGTTTACGGGTTAATAGTGATTGACAGGAGGGAAGCAACCGTTGGTTTGCTGCGTGGTAAGAGAATAGAGGTGCTTAATTATGTTACATCAATGGTTCCGGGAAAGCACAGGGCTGGGGGGCAGAGCAGCGTCAGGTTTGAAAGGCTAAGGAGTATAGCAATCCATGAATTTTACAAGAAGGTGGGTGAGAGGGCAAGTGAAGCACTACTTCCACACCTTGAGAACATGCTTGGAGTGCTGATTGGAGGCCCAAGTCCAACGAAGGAGGAATTCTATGAAGGCGAGTATCTTCACCACGAAATCCAGAGAAAGATTGTTAATATATTCGATGTGAGCTATACTGACGAGAGTGGACTTTATGAGCTGGTTGAGAAAGCAAAGGAAGTTCTGACTGAGCTCGACCTGATAAGAGAGAAGAAACTGATGGACAGATTCTTACATGAGGTTTCCCGAGATGGTCTGGCTGCTTACGGAGAAGATGAGATAAGGAGATACATTCGCTTAGGTGCTGTTGACACATTGCTGCTGAGTGAAGATTTAAGATATGAGCATTTGAAATACTCATGTCCTGCATGTGGGAAAATTAAGGAGATTACAGTCAGAGAAGGTGTTGTTAGCCCTCCCAAGTGTGAACATGACAAAATTGAGATGAATGAAATCGAGAGGAGAGATATAGTCCTCGAGCTGACTGAGATGGCTGAAAGCACCGGGGCAAAGGTCGAATTTCTCTCAACAGAATCTGAAGAGGGTTCAATGCTTTTCAATGCATTTGGCGGAATAGCGGCAATTTTAAGGTTTAAGCCTGAATAAATCTGATTACATTCCCCCAATAAACGGGGTTACAAAAGTCTCGATAAGGGCAGCAAGCAAAAGTACCGGGAAGACTATCCTGAGACACTTTAAAACTGCTTCTATTATCGCCCTCTTTATCGGTATTTCCTGATTCTTTACAACGTTTCTGTAAAACAGATTTCCAACCCAGAGTCCATAGCTGCAAGCCAGAAGTATTGCGGGAATCTCAAGAATGCCATGAGGAATCAGGTAGAGCAGAACTTTATAGACTCCCATCTCCATCCCGGCAACGAAAATAACCATCCCTATGATGTATCCGTTAAAGACGATGAAGAAAATAGGAAAGATACCGAAGAAGAAACCTGTCGCGGTTGCAATCAAAGCCTTCAGTGAGTTATTTAAAAAAATGAAGGCAAATATAAGCAGAGGGTTGAAGTCTTTAATAATACTGAAATCCTCAGAAATCATTTTTACATTCTCCTTTGCAAGATCCGGGTTATATTGAGCATGATAATAACCGCCAAAACTCGATAAGATAAATAAGATTCCAAGAAACAGAAAATACCACATTATATTTCTAAAACTCAGATTGTCTGGCATAACATATCTTAACTGAATTGAATATAAGCTTTTTTTGTTATTATTCAGAAGTTATCCATTTACCCTCTTCCAAGAGTTTCTGATAACTCACTGAAATTTCCCATTTTTATATCAATCCTATTGGCTTATTTCCCAGAAACATTTTCTCTGTGGTCAAAAATAGATAGAATAAGAGTTACCGATTACCATCATCCTGAAAAGATTTAAAGCCGAGAATGAAATAAAATAATGAGGTGCCCAAACCTTTCAAGATAAAATATTTATTACGATTAATCATAAAAAAATAGATGATACCGCGAACGATGAGTACACAGCACCCGGATAACATCAGAATCCCGGATTTTGCTTCCAGAGATATCATCAATGGCGAGGATGAGATTGACGAGGCATACTTTGCTTTTTCCAGATTTGGTATTCATGAACAGATGTGGGATTATGAGGGCAAGAGGGTGCTGCCATGGGTTGTTTCCGAGCTTTTAACAAAAAATCCCGAGTTTTTCCAGAAGAGGAGATTGGGAAGAGATGTATTTCTTACTTTCAGGATACCCAATCCCGAAATAGATAAAATTGAGGCAAAACTGGTTCCTGAAGTGTTGGACAGCATACCCAGATGTCATGATACAGCAAAAGCCTTCTATCAGGAAGATTCACCTCCTGTATTTGAAGTAATTTTACCGATGACAACTTCATCCGTTCAACTTGAGCGAATATATTGTTATTACAAAAATTATGTTGTAAAACTTGGAAATCTGGAAGTTTTTGATGGTGATGTCAGACTGTCAGAATGGCTTGGTGAATTTCAGCCCGAAAAAATCAATGTAATTCCCCTGTTTGAGGATTTCTCATCAATACTGAATTCCAGCAGAATTATTGAGGGATTTTTGGACGGAAAAGATGTTGATTACCAACGCGTATTTTTAGCTCGTTCTGATCCTGCTTTAAATTACGGGATGTTTTCAGCTGTTTTACTGCTTAATGTAGCTCTTCAACGGTTATATGAACTCGAAAATCAGCTTGGAATACCTATTTTCCCTATTCTCGGCGTTGGTTCCCCCCCATTTAGAGGTAATTTCAAACCCACAAATGTTGAAAGTATGCTGGATGGTTACAGGAGCTGTCAGACCCTCACTATACAATCCGCATTCAAGTATGACTGGCCCTTGAAGATTGTTATAAAAGCTGTTAAGAAGGTAAATTCAGCCAGAAGAGGTAAACCTATGGATGTTGAGGAAGACAAGGCAATCTATCTTGCTGAAAAAGCATCAAGTGCATATAGAGAGCAGATACCAGAGATTGCAAAACTTGTCAACATGCTGAGTGAATACATTCCTTCGAGGAGATTGAGAAAGCTACATATAGGCCTCTTTGGATACTCGAGGAATATCGGAGAGATTCACTTACCGAGAGCAATCCCATTCTGTGCAGCTCTTTACTCAATCGGTCTTCCTCCCGAACTCCTTGGAATGCACTGTCTGAATTCAAAGGACTTTGAACTTCTATCCGAGTTATATCCTTCACCAAATTTTGAAGAGGATATAAGAGACGCATTAAGTTTCTACAATCCGGATGTTTTGTCGGTGTTATCACCAAAAATGGGTGAACAGATAAAAAAAACCGTGAAAACAATAGAAATTGATTACGCAACGAATGCTGAACATCTGGAAATAACATCAGAAATTATTGAATCCTTCCAACACAATCAGAAGTTGTATCTAAGAGAATTGATTATTGAAGCAGCCAGAACGAGACGATTCCTCGGTTAATCAAAATCAGGTTGAGAACGTCATTCTCAATGCATCCCTCAGACCAGGGGCAAGACCAAGAACTATGAGGACAAATTTAACGAAATCTTTCATTTCTTCATCTTCCTCTGTCGAATCCAGAACATAGAGAATTACAAGAAACACGATTATCTTGGCTGGAATCATGACCCACGGGCCAAATGTGTTGATGAGGAATCTGGGAAGAACGTGTAACTCCCAGTATCCCAGATACTGAATTCCCGCAAAGGTGGCAAATCCATCAACCATGTGTGAGAAAAATACTGTTCTGCTCAGCATGTTATTCATCCTGCTAAAAATTTTTGACGTACCAAGGCTATAAGCAAGAGTCAGTATTCCTGCGGCAAGAAATGTTGATGGAAAAACCCACCAGTTCACAGGTTCGAGATTGAGGAAAAGTACAAGCAGAGTAGCGACAGAGAGAATGATTCCAGTCCCGCCGTAATGAATCCAGTACTTTTCCCCCCTCAATTTTATTGACATGATTAACGCTGGAAAAGCTATTGCGAAGATTACGAAATAGATGAGGGGCGTCATGAAGAAATACGAGAAAGGGGGGGACAGAAATTCTGCATCTTCCACAACCCTTACAGAAGAACCAAGAATTATGAATGGAATGTTTCCAGCAGCAAATTTCTCATCAAATTTAATTTCATATCTCTTCAACATTCTGTATACAATAAGAACAGCAAGAACGAGAATTACTGCCCATGTCAGCGTGTTTACAGGATTATACCCCTGTTTGTAAATGATTGAATCTATGTAGTATTTTTTGATGAAGTCCCAGACCATGCTTACCGTCTAAAAACTGATATTTAAATTTTGATTTCCAGCAGTTTACCTCTGGCAAGTGATGCAAAAATTCCCGTGAAACAGAGTGCAGAAAAAATTAAAAACGAAGTTTTTATGCTTTTCAGGAGTGAAGGGTAAAGTTCTGGTATGATTTCAGCTCTTCCAACGTAAATAGAAAGAATCAGCATTACCATAGCCATGCTGAGCATCTGTCCAACCGTGCGCATTGTGCTGAGCGTTGCAGAAGCCACACCCAGAAACTTTCTCTCAACTGAGCCCATTATTGCATTGGTATTCGGTGAGCTGAACAGCGCATACCCAAAACCAAGAAAGATTAAGTTGCCTATTATCAGCATTTCGGGAGTATCTGCTTCAATACTCGAGAAAATAAATAAACCAGCAGTCAATACAGCCATTCCCGCGGAAGCAACCACTTTTGGCTCAATTTTGTCTGAAAGCCAGCCAGCGAGTGGCGAGAGTAAAGCCATAACAAATGGCTGAAAAATCAGAATAAGTCCTGCGTTCTGTGGTGTTAAACCACGGATATACTGGAGATAAAGACTTAGAAGGAATGTTAAGGCAAATGTTGCGCTGTAATTCAGCAATGCTGCGAGATTCGAGAAAGCAAATGTAACATTGTATCTGAACAACCTGATTTCAAGAACAGGATGTTCAATTCGAGCTTCCCACAGAACAAAGATGATAAGCAGAAGAATTCCGCTTCCAATCAGAGCTGGATGTGGACTTGAGACTCCAAGAGTTATCAGAACAAGCATGGCACAGTAAATTGCTGAACCTGTAAAATCAAAACTCTCTCCTTTTGCCTCAGCCCACTCCTCCTTAAGCTTCCAGACTACAAGAATTGCTATCAGAATCCCGATGGGAATGTTAAAGAAGAAAATACTCCTCCAGCCAAGATGCTGGGTTAAAAAGCCGCCAAGGAAGGGTCCGAGAGATAAGCCTGTATACACAGCAGCAACGTTAATCCCGAGGACTTTACCCCGCTGACCGGGCGGGAAAACAGAAGTGAGGATGGCAACGCCCGTTCCAAAAATCATCGCTGCTCCAATTCCCTGAACAGCTCTGGATAAAATCAACATCTCAGCTGAGATTGATAAGGCAGAGAATAGAGACCCTGCGGTAAAAATGATATCGCCGGATAAAAAAACGAGTTTTCTTCCTTTAATGTCGGCTACTCTACCAAGCGGAACAAGGGACATTGCAGCAGTGAGTAGAAAAGCAGTTGCAATCCAGCCCAGCATTACAGCATCAGCGCCAAATTCCTTTCCAATAGATGGCAACGCAATATTGATTGAAGAACCCATGAATGGTGTCATAAAAGCTGCGAGGGTTGCTGTTATTAACGCTACAATTGTATCACTGCTGAACTCAGGTTTTTTGCTATCCATAACCTCACTCTCGCTGAACTCAATTTATCAATTATTATCCTTATCCGATAACAATGAGTAAAGTTTAAGTATTCTGAATTATCGATCTCATGATGAGGAGATATAAATGGTTAAGATTGTACATGCCCAGACAGTATTAGGAGAAGAAATTCTGAATGAGTTGAAGAAGAAGACAGGTGAGAGTGCAACGAAGGATGCAATCGCAAAGGCAATAGAGCATTACCTGATGTGCCCCTATACTCATGAGGAACCTCTTGAGAAGAGGCTCGAAGAAGTCCTGAGAAAGAAAAAGAGGTAATTCAGTACCTTTCAGCCATATAGATTCCCAGCATCGTCAGGAATCCACCAATAGCAATGAGAACACCAATTTCTTCTTTCAAAACATAAAACGCCATAATTGCCGTGAACAGCGGAACAAGGTAGACGAACGCCGCTACCTCAGTTGTTTCCATTGATGTTAGAGCGGAATACCAAATAACGTATGCAACAACGGAACAGAGTAAAGAAAGGTAGATTAAAGAGATCCATGAGTTAAAGCTAAGATTGAATGGATTTACAATACCCTCATAGAGGGCAAATGGGAGAAGAAGAACTGAGCCAATCACAAAAACATAGACGGTTAGAACATCAGGACTGTATTTTTCGAGCATTGATTTGCCAGCGATAGTGTAAATCGCCCATAGAAGACCATCGAAGAGCATTAAAACATCGCCAATTATTGTTTTACTTGTAAAAAAGTCGAAACTGTAATCTTTTGAGACCACCATAACAACACCAAAAAAAGACATGATGATTCCGGCTATTTTGAGATTGCTTACTTTTTCACCAAGAAAAATAGACATTACAGCTATGTAAATCACGCATGTGTTTATTAAAATCGATGAATTGATGGCTGTTGTATAGGTTAGAGCCACAAACTGCACGGCATACAGTAAAGTTACTCCGGTGAGTGCCAGAATTGTGATTTTGAAAAAATCAGATGAGTCAAACATCTTGAGTTTTCTCTTGAAGATTACAAAGGCAAGTAAAAGTGGGGATGCAATGAGAAACCTATAAAATGCTAAATTATACGGTTTAATTTCCTCCAATCCAATTTTTATGAAAACAAATGAGCCAGCCCATATAAGCATTGTAAGAAACAGTAAAGGAATACAGACATTCACTTTTTTCGTTGTTACCACCTCTTGAGTTGTACATAACTTTCCTGAATTTGCATGAGAACAAGTAATTTATGGTCAGATAACGCAAATTTAAATAAAAAATAAAAAAATAAATTTGGTATTACTCAGATTGTAATCAGTTACCAGTTTCTCCATTTGGCCAGAGATTCTTGGGCACTTCTTTGCCTGCTGTCCTCAGTCTGAATCTTTCACATCTCTCATATGTCCCCTTACAGTAGGTTTTTTTCAACACTTCGACAGTTGCCGGTAAATTCAGGTTATTGAAAAAAGGACATTTCATCAAGAATTTACAGTCTCCCATATGTATCACCCATCTATTTATAATTACAATAATGTAAATATATTTTACGATTAATCACCTCATAACCACTTATGCCTATAATTCATAAAAATTCTCATATGATATATTATTCCTGATAAGAGTTTTACATCTTCTCAAGAGGTCTTATTCCAAGCAACTCAAGTCCGTTCCTCAGAACAATTCTGCTTGCATCCACAATGGCAAGACGATGCATTCTTACCTCCTTTTCAGCTTTAAGTACTGGATGCTGGTTGTAGAAGTCGTTGAAGTTGACAGCTATTTCCATAACATAATCTGCAAATGAATGCGGTCTTAATTCTCTGACAACCTTTTCCACAGCACTCGAGAACTTGGAAAGTAGCATAACAAGTTTTCTTTCCAGATGGGTGCAGGTCGTCCCGTTGAACTCCAAATCAGGAAATTCCTCATCGACCGCCTTCCTCAGAATACTGCATGCTCTGGTATGAGAATATTGAATATACACAGCGGTCTGCCTCTCAAAATCAAGAGCACTTTTCAAATCAAACGTCATTGCTTTTTCAGGCGCAATTCTGACAAAATCATACCTTATCGCACCGGTTGCCACTGCATGAGATATCTCTTTTTTCTCCTCTTTGGAGAAACTTCTGTCTTCAAGGATTTTTTCAGATTCATTCAGAATTCTTTCAATGAGCTCATCAGCAGAGATGAATTTACCCTTTCTCGTACTCATTGAACCTTCTGGCAAAGAAACAAACTCAAAAAATACCATTTCCGGTGATTTAAGTCCCAATATATCCAGAATGTCTGAAAGCTGTTTGCCGATAAGCTTATGGTCCGAACCGAGAATACTTATAGACCTCTCAAAATTTTCATTCTTCCACAGGTGATATGCAAGGTCTCTTGTAATGTATAGAGTTGTCCCGTTCTCCCTTCTGACCACAACTTCCTTCTCATGACCGTAATCGCTCAAATCTATAAACCATGCTCCATCTTTTCTTAGAATTCCTTTCCTGTCCAGTGTATTCAGAATTCTGGAGACGTAACTGTTCCTTATAAATTCAGATTCCCTGACATAGAGGTCGTGAGAAATATTGAGCTGTTTAAGGGTCTCTTTTATCCCTTCAAGGGCATAATTCACTGCCCTCTCAAATAAAGGAATTGTGTCTTTATCTCCATTCTCATAATTCTGCATTAATTCTTCAACCTGTCTCTCGATTTGCTCTTTTTCTGCTTCATTCTCTTCCATATACCTGTTTATACCAATGTAAGCATCCGCTACTGCGTGATCAGACTTTTTTGATGTATCAATACCGAATTTCTCCATTCCCACAACCGTTAGAGCAACCTGTCTGCCCATATCATTGACGTAGAAGTGCGTTGTCACATCAACGCCAGCTTTCCTGAATATTCTCGCTATTGTATCTCCTATGACTGAATTTCTTATATGGCCGATGTGCAAGGGCCCATCGGGGTTTGCAGAGGTGTGCTCAATCAGGATTTTACCATCAAGATTCAGAGAGCCGTAGTTCTCATCAGTGTCGAGAATAACGTTGATGGTATCTTCCAGAAAATCATAATCGGCAAAAAAGTTGATGTAGCCGTTTAATGCCTCGATGCTTCCAATATATCCGGAAGGTTCAATCTCTGAAATAATCTCCTCTGCCAGATCCACTGGATTCCTTTTTCTCTCCTTTGCAAGCTTGAAAGAGATTGTTGATGCTAAATCAGCATGTTCGCTCTCCTTTAGTGTGCCCTCAACATCATAATTTTTGAGGGTTTCCATTACATCTTTTCTGAACTGACGGAACATCAAGACTCAAATTTGCTCGTGATTTAAATAGTCAACGATAATACTCATACAAAGGATGTTCAATTTTTTAGAACAAGATACTATGAAGGACATCGAAGAACCACAACTTTATTCCAGAGGTGCAGCTCTGGCTTAAGACGAGCAGGTCTTATACCAAAAATGTTAAATTAATCCACATACAAAGAAAAATTGGTGAATATTATGAAATCAGGAGTAGAAGTTAGAAAGCTGGATAAACAGGGTAGGCTAATTATACCAAAAGATTGGAGAAGGAGCGAGCTTAAAGATGTTCAGGAGGTTTTTATCCTGAAAGAGAAAGGTTATTTGAAGATAATTCCCAAGAAAAAAGTTGACTTAAAAAAATTCTTTGATAGTGTTGACTTGGGGGAAAACTTGGACGAATGGGATGAGTTCGAGGAGAGATTCCATGAGGTTCCTTGATGCTAATGTTTTTATTTATTCATTCTATAAACCTAAAGGCAAACTTTCAGAGAAACAGTTAATGATGAAGAAATCAGCAAAGAAGATAATAGAGAGTATAAACGATGGAAAAGAAGATGTTATAACAACAGTTGTTCATCTTTCAGAGGTCGCAAACATACTTAAAAGATCATTAAAATCGAGCGATCTTCAAGAAATTTTAATGTCTCTCTACTTTTTGGAGAATGTAACAATCCAAGATGTAAGTACCAATGACTATCTTGCTGCTATCGATTTGATTTCAGAACTGGGGCTGGATCCAAATGATTGTCTTGCGGTGAGAGTTATGAGGGAGAATGAAGTAGATGAGATATATACCTTCGACAAGGGTTTTGAGAGAGTTAGAGGGATAACAAGACTCCCGGAATTCTAATGGACTATCATAGAGATGGTATTGCATGCCGTATCATGACTTTCAGAAAGGTCAATCATCAAAATGAGGTGTTAACCATCTACTCGCTCCTTTCGAAAATTTGTGAACCTAGTAATCGCAGTTATTAGTTTAGGAGAATTACTTCAAGAAATTGTGTTAAGAACTACTAATAGGCAATCGCCTGCACCTTCTCGCACTATCATGCGGAAGCTCACTCACTTTTAAGTGAGGAGCTCTCTCTTGTTGCTTTGCAACAAGGAAACTCTCTCAGCTTTTGCTGAGGAGGTTTCACTGAACAAAGTTCAGGAAATTCCTTGCTTATAGCAAGTGAATTGTCAGCACACTGACAAACCTCCGAACGTGAGTTCGTGAGCTTTAAGACGAGCAAGTTCTTAAATTGTAAAATTTATTAAGCAAATTAAAAGTAGTGGTATCGTTTTACGATGCCACGCACCCTCCAGAGGTGCAGCTTGGAAACAAAAGATTAATAAAAAGAGTTCCACTGCGAATTAAAGCAAAGTAATGGTGAAAGATATGGTAAAAGAGAAGTCAGAAAAACTACCACCCAAAGAGAATTTCTCTGAATGGTACCATGAAGTCATAGAAAAGGCAGAAATTGTGGATGTTAGATATCCTGTCAAAGGTCTTTATGTCTACTTTCCGTTTGGTTATAAAATTCGAAGATATGTTTACCAGAAGCTAAGAGACTTGCTTGATAGAGAATACGACGAGGTCTACTTCCCTGCTCTCATACCAGAAAGCGAACTTGCAAAAGAGGGGGAACATATAAAGGGTTTTGAGAATGAAGTTTACTGGATTACTCATGGAGGAAGATCCCCTCTTGACATAAAACTTGCATTACGCCCCACAAGTGAGACAGCAATGTATCCACTGTTCAAATTATGGGTGAGAAGTCATGCAGACCTGCCATTGAGAACTTACCAGATTGTTAATACATTCAGATATGAGACGAAGCATACAAGACCCCTCATCAGAATGAGGGAAATTACTTCCTTCAAAGAAGCACATACCGTTCAGGCAACCTATGATGATGCCGAAGAACAGGTACTGAGCGCAAACAAACTCTACAAAGAGTTCTACGATTTCTTAGCACTCCCATATCTTGTCATAAGAAGGCCCGAGTGGGATAAGTTTCCCGGAGCTGTTTACTCAATAGCCTTTGACACTGTTATGCCAGATGGCAGAACGCTACAGATCGGCACATCCCATCACCTCGGAGATAACTTCGCCAGAACCTTTGACATCAAATATGAGAAAATGGATGGAGAGCACGAATATGCTCATCAGACATGCCATGGAATCTCCGACAGATGCATCTCAGCTCTCATAAGTATACATGGAGATGACCTTGGTCTTGTCCTTCCATTTGAGGTAGCTCCCGTTCAAATCGTTATCATCCCGGTACTCTACAAAGGTGAAGAAGAGAAAATAATGGAGCTTGTTAACAAGCTCAAAGAAAAATTAAGTGATTACAGAGTTATAGTTGATGACTCGGATGAGAGACCTGGGGCTAAATACTATAAATGGGAGCTGAAGGGTGCTGCCCTTCGAATTGAGATAGGTCCAAGAGAAGTTCAGGAAGGAAAAGTTGTTGTATCATTCAGAAACGAGAGGAAGAAGTTTTCCGTTCCAGCAGATGATGTTGATAAGAAGATTGAGGAGTTTGCCGCTGAAATGAAAAAGCAGATGTATGAAAGTGCACTTGAAAAGATGAGGGCATTCATAAAATATTTTGATGATACAGACAGGCTTGAAGAATGGGTTGGAAGAGGAGTGGGGCTTATACATCTCTGCAATTCCGAAGAATGTGGTGAGCAGATTGAGGAAGAGGCTAAAGGAAGTGTTCTCGGTAATTTTGAGGAAATTCCAGACTGGATTGACGTAGAGCCGGTAGGCGAGTGTATCGTATGTGGAAGAAAAGGTTATCTAACAGCAGTTGCCAAGCCGTATTAAAGCAACATTAGGGTAAAATTTAAATTCAATCTTAAATTTTAGCTGAATTGGTTAAAAATCAATAATCGAAAGCCGCCGTAGCTTAGTTTGGTAGAGCGTCCGGCTGTTAAATCCCTGCAGAAACCGGACGGTCACAGGTTCGAGTCCTGTCGGCGGCGTGTTTATTTATGTTTTATGTCTTCTCATGACTTCCAGTCGGGTGTTAGTAATTTAATCTCTAATTTTTACAAAACTATTATATTCCAAATACAATTAACATCGCTCATGGAGATTAAGGAGGGGGGCATTGTACGTTCACCATTCTGGCCTGAACCTGTTAAAGTTGAAAAGATTGTTAAAATTGGTGAAAATTTCAGAATTGTTGGCTCGACCATAAACTCCAACCAGTATGTTGATGCTGTTTTAAGTGAAAAAGAGATGGAGAAGATTGAGGTCTTTGTTTATACAACGGACTTTTCAGCCAACGCAGAAGATGTGTTTCTTGCATTAGAAGCTTACAGGTTCAAGCTTGCCTCCCTTTTTGACCCTCTACTTGCTATGAATGTCTCAAGAGTTGACCCCCTCCCGCATCAGATTGATGCGGTTTACGATTTTGTTTTAAAGCTGCCAAGAATAAGATTTCTGATAGCAGACGACCCCGGAGCAGGAAAAACAATTATGGCTGGTTTGATAATAAAAGAACTGAAGCTGAGGGGTTTAGCAAAGCGGATACTGATTGTCGTTCCCGGTCATCTGAAAGATCAGTGGAGAAGAGAACTAAAGGAGAAGTTCTCTGAAAGTTTTACCGTTATTGACAGGGGAACGATTGATTCTCACTACGGGGAGAACGTCTGGGAAAGGGAAAATCAGATTATAACATCCATTGATTTTGCAAAGCAGGACACAATTCTGCCGTCAATTGAGAGTGTTAGCTGGGACTTGGTGATTGTTGATGAAGCCCACAAAATGGCTGCCTACAGATTCGGAGATAAGCTCAAGGAAACGGCAAGATATAAGCTTGGCAAAATTTTATCCAGAAACTCAGACCACCTCCTTACTCTTACTGCAACACCTCATAAGGGAGACCCAGAAAACTTCAGGCTTTTTCTGGACTTGCTCGAACCCGGCTTTTTCTCTTCTACCGAGATGTTAAATGAGTCGATAAAAAATAGGGATAATCCCTTATTTATAAGGAGACTCAAGGAGGATTTGAGGGATTTTGATGGAAAACCATTGTTTATGCCAAGATACGTTACAACAGTCAAGTTTAGCTTGAGCAATGATGAAATCAAACTCTACAATGAACTATCTAACTACGTAATAACTCAATACAACAAGGCATTGAAGAGCGAGAAGAAGAGGAACGTTGCCTTTGCACTTCTTATTCTGCAGAGAAGGATGGCTTCAAGTGTATATTCTGTCAAACGCTCACTCGAGAGGAGAAAGAAGAGGCTGACAGATATACTGCACGGTGAGAAGGAGAAACCAGTAAGACAGTTTGAGATTGAAGATGAAGTGGATGACTACGATGAAGAACAGAGGTGGGAAGTAGAGAGTGAATGGGAAACTTTGAGTGTTGCTGAGAACGTTGAAGAGCTTAAGAGGGAGATTTCGATAATTGAACATCTTATAGAGATGTGTGATGAGATAATCGAGAGGGAAGAGGAAGTCAAGCTCTCTGAACTCAGAAAACTTATGGAAAAGGATGAAATAAAGAAACAAAAAATTCTCATTTTCACAGAATCGAGAGATACTCTCGAATATCTTGTTGAGAAGATACGTTCGTGGGGATACAGCGTAATAGCCATTCATGGTGGTATGAAGCTTGAAGAAAGAATCAAAGCTGAGCAAATCTTCAAGCATGAAGCACAGATAATGGTTGCAACTGAAGCAGCAGGAGAGGGAATAAATCTCCAGTTCTGCAACATAATGATAAATTACGACATACCATGGAATCCGAACAGGCTGGAGCAGAGGATGGGAAGAATACACAGATACGGGCAGGTTAAGGAGGTATTTGTTTACAATCTTGTTGCAAAGGATACAAGGGAAGGACAGGTTCTCTCCAAAATCCTTGATAAGCTTGAGGAGATAAGAAAAGCGTTAGGAAGTGACAGGGTATTTGATGTTGTTGGTGAGGTGTTTTATGGTAAAAGGCTGTATCAGCTTGTGCTCGAAGCAGCAGCAAATGCAAGAGATGTAAATGAGATTGAGAAGGAGATTGACATAAAGGTTGATGAGGAGTATATTTCAAGAGTTAAGGAGGCTCTGGGCGAAAGTCTGGCAACAAGATTTATTGATTACACCCGTATCAAGGAAATGGCTGAGAAAGCGAAGGAATACAGATTGATACCTGAATACACGGAGTCATTCTTTGTTAAAGCCTTTGAGAGAGCTGGAGGGAAGATAGTTAAACACGACCAGTTCTACAGAATAGATTCCATACCGTATGAAATCAGAAGGATTGCAGATGAAGTTACATTCAGGAATACATGGGGAATACTTGCCAGAAAGTATGCGAAGATTACATTTGACAAAGATATCGCTAAAAATTATCCTGAAGCTGAATTTGTTTCATTCGGGCATCCTCTTTTTGAGGTAATCCTTGAATGGGTCTTGAGGAACTACAAGGAGAATGCAATAAGGGGCGCTGTGTTCAAAGACCCATCAGGAATATACAACGGCAATATATGGTTCTTTGAAGGAGAAGTTAAGGACGGAAAAGGAGTCGTTGCAGGAAAGAAGCTCTTTGCAATTTACGATGATGGAAATATGAATGAAATAAATCCGTCCGTAATCTGGGATTTTGCCTATCATTCTGGAAGTTTTGAATTTGATGAAGGGCGGAAATCAGAAGCTGAAAGTTATGCTATTAATGCATTAAACAGATATAAAGCTGAATTACTGAAAGAGAGGGAAAGGCAGGCAGAAATAAAAGAGAAATATGGAATTAAGTCACTCAAAGCCCTGATTTCAGAATATGACGGAAAGCTCATGAATTACTATACAAGGGCTGAGAAGGGAGAAAAGATGGATTTGGCAATTCAGATGGCTAAGAGGAGGAAGGATGATTACCAGAGGGCTTTGGATGAACTTAAAGATGAGATAGTGAGAGAGAAACATCTCAGCATCTCAATGCCCAGATTTGTTGGTGTGATAAGGGTTGTTGCTGGAGATGAGATGGTCAGCGATGAGGAGATTGAAAAGATAGGAATGGATGTTGCCATGGCTTATGAAAGACAGAATGGAAGAATACCCGAAAATGTCTCTGCTGAAAATCTTGGTTATGATATAAGGTCAAGGGGTATGGATGGTGAGATAAGATATATTGAAGTTAAAGCGAGAGCAACAACTGGTGACGTTGCTTTAACTCCTAACGAGTGGTTCAAGGCAAGAAGGTTCAGAGATGAGTACTGGCTGTATATCGTTGAGAATACTGCAATAAATCCAGTTCTTTACATCATACAGAATCCTGCTGAGAAGCTTGAGGTTGTTGAGAAGGTTGAGACTGTGAGGTTTGTTGTGCCAGCTGAAGAGTGGAAGTGGAAAGGGAGTGTGGAAAAAGTATGATTGTTACTGGATGGAATAACGGACAGCCCAACAACAATACTGGAGCAGGATATGGTTTAAGAATATCAAAAAAAAGATAGAAGCAAGTATTTCAGGAAGTCTTGGAATTCGGTAAAGATAGAATTAGAAGATGGAGAAGTTGTTACTGTTTCTTTAGCCGATTCATTCTGGAGAAACTGCATAGAGTTAAGAAGTTCAAGTATCGGTAAGTAGATGCTTGAGAAAGGACTTGCACCTTGGCAAAAAGGTAAACCACCAAAGTTCGAGTTAATTCCTATTGGTGAAAAGGGGTTTAGAATAACTCCGTTACGTCAAGGAAATCATAAGACTTCCAACATTGATGTCTTGATGAGTAAATCTTTTAACCTCCCAATCTATTCATACTTTATGGTAAGAATTAGAACTGTCGGCAAAAAAGGTCAAGTAACAATCCCGAAAGACATAAGGGATAAATACGGTTTGAAAAAGGGGGAGAAAGTCATCTTTGAAGAGAGGGGAGACGAAATTATAATGAAACCTGAGAAAAGTGGAAGAGAACTTGTAAATGAGCTTGCATCAGTTGTTGAGAAGAAATCAAAAGCTCCAGAGCCTGAAGAGCTGAAGAGGATTTATTATGAGCAGATTGAAGAACGTCTATCTGGACTCTAATGTCTTTATTTATGTTTCACTTTATTCCGGAGAAGTTGCTGAAAAGTCCAGAAGCTATCTTGAAAGAGCATCAGATGGCGAATTTGAAGCGTTTACCTCTCCCTTAGTATGGGATGAAGTTGTTCATGCTGCAAGAAAAATTGCCGGATTTGATGAAGCCATCAGAATTGGTAAGATTATCTTGAGAATGCCATTTCTAAAATTTGCTCTCATAGATTTTGATTTGATTGAGGAGGCTCAGAAACTTCTTGAAAAATACAGAATCATGCCAAGAGACGCAATACATGCAGCCTGTGCTTTAAAATACTGTGATGGAAGAATAATAAGTAATGACAAAGATTTTGATGTTATTGAAGGATTAAAGAGGTTTTTCTGATGATTGAGGGTGTGAGTTAACATGAGTGGAATTGAAGATATAGCCGAATTAAAAAATCTCATAATTCCAGTACTAAAAAAACATAGAGTTAAGAAAGCTGCTCTATTCGGTTCTTTTGTTAGGGGAGAAGCAAAAAAAATCAAGTGATATCGATATTCTCGTTGATGTTGATGAGAATATCAGCCTATTAGATTTTGTTGGAATCAAACTTGACTTAGAAGAAGTTCTTGGCAGAAAAGTTGATTTGGTTGAATATGGTACAATAAAACCGAGATTAAGAGAGAGAATACTGAAGGAACAACTTGTGGTTTTAGAGATTTGACGGTTAGATTTCATTATAAAATTTAAATAAAATGTAAGTATGATGGAATGGGATAGGTCAAAAGTTTACACAGAAGATAAATTAAGATTTCTCAAAGAGGATGAGACAATAATCGATTTAGCTTTAGTTATGCTAAAGATACTTTCAAAATACGAGTCAGAACAAAGTACTGGTGTAAAGGAAGAGAGGTATAAGAATATACACGCATGCTTAGAGACTCATTCAGATAAACTCGATGAGTTTGAAATGATGACAAAAGAACTGCATGGATATTTACAAAAAGCTAAAGAAAGTATCTACAGTAAGTCGTTGTATATCAATCAAGATACGAATATTGAGGAAGTTAAAAGCTATTTTATTAGAATTTTTAGAGAAATTGCACCATATATCAAAGAAGCGAGAAAAATTATTGAGAATTTGGAGGAATTAAATTCTGAATTATTGTACTGCTTTTTTAACCATGAAACGTGGGGTTCGACTTGGTGTATCGAGTTATATATACCAAAAAAGATTTTACTTTCAAGCTCTGAAAAGGAGAGACTTGAATTAGTCATAAATAGGATTCTTAACTTTAAGCTTTTTAATCAACCAAAGTTGATTGATTATGTAATATGGGATTATGGCAATGAGCTTTACTATAAATTGACGCCTGAAGAGTTCGACAATTACATCTTCAAAGATAAAGATTATTTTTCAATAAATTCAAAAATTTGTCATGAGATTTTCAATCATTTGAGAGAAGTCATAAAAAACCTGAGAGATGCTTGTAGAGTCGTTCTTCGGGAAATAGAAAGGTATAGAAGAGAAGTTGAAACATTTAGTGATGAAGTTTTTAAGAGAGTCCTAAACAATCTGATGGCTAAGCTAGAATCAAATGAGAACTACAATACAATTTTGCAAAAGAACATAATACTACGTAAAAAATGCATCACACTCATTAGACTTATTTACGATTACAAAAAAGAGGTAGAAGAAAGTAGATGGAAAGAAACAATGCATTTCAATGATGAGAATGATTTTAGGGATAATCTATTTAATTACTTAAATCAGGTCAGAGGAGAAAAAATCTGGGTAATGAAGGAGACTCAAGTATCTCGTGGAAGAATTGATTTACTTATAAATAACGATATTGTTTTTGAGCTCAAACTCGAAAAAAATCCTGCTAAAATGAATAATTTCTCTGGTTTGTCTCAGATAAAAGAATACATGGCAAGTACCTCAAGTAAAATTGGGTTCTTTGTTATAATGGATATATCAAAGCAAACTAAGCCGTTAGCAAGCTTAGAAAACTACTTTAATGCGAAGGTTGAAAAAGGTGGTAGATGTGTATCTCATGAAGAAGACGAACATCCCATAGGTATTATAACTGTTCTAATCTTTGGCGGAGAGAGGGCAAGACCATCAGAATTGAGAGAATCGAGGTGATAAAATGAAGGAATTTCCAATCAAACGTTCATTCATAGAAGAAACTTTTCCCGTAAAAGAAGTAAGCGAGGAGTCAGCGAGAGAGAAGAACATAAGGCACGGACACATCTCAACTCTCCATATCTGGTGGGCGAGAAGACCTTTAGCCTCATCAAGAGCAACAGCCTATGCAGCTTTAATTCCTGTCCCGGATAGCATTGAGGAAATTGAAAAGAAGAAGAATTTCATCGCTGAGCTTTGCAAATGGGAGAACTCTTTAAATCCAGCATATATTGAGAAACCAAGGAAAGATATCAGGGATGCGTTAGGTTACACGCCAAGAGTTTTAGACCCGTTTGCTGGTGGTGGTGCAATTCCCTTAGAAGCTCTAAGGCTTGGTTGTGAAACTTATGCTTCCGATTACAACCCTGTTGCTGTCCTGATTCTGAAGGCTGTTCTTGAATATCCTCAGAAATATGGAAAGCGAAGAGGGATTGAAGATTTTGGGAATAAAGAAGAGAGTAGAGAGAATTATGACCTCGTAGCAGATGTGAAGAAGTGGGGAGAGTGGGTTTTGAATGAAGCTAAGAAGGAGATTGGAAGATTTTATCCCGCTGAGGAAGACGGCTCAATTCCAGTTGGCTATATCTGGGCAAGAACAATTCCATGCCAGAATCCTTCTTGCAATGCTGAGATTCCTCTGATGAGGCAGTTCTGGTTAGCAAAGAAGAGTAACAAGAAAGTGGCGTTGTATCCTTATGTTGAGGGTAAAGAAGTGAAGTTTAAGGTGGTTGGAAATGGCTATGAAGAGATGCCCGATAACTTTGACCCCTCCAAAGGGACTGTTAAGGGTGCAATAGCAACCTGCTTGATTTGCGGTTCAACAGTAGATGCAAACACGACAAGAAGGTTGTTTCAGGAAGGTAAGGCTGGACAGAGAATGGTAGCTGTTGTTTTACATAACAAAAAGAAGAGAGGTAAGTTTTATCGGATTGCAGATGAGAATGATGTGGAAGTTTTCAAGCAGGCTGAGAAATATTTGCAAAGAAAGGTTGAGGAGCTGAGAGAAAAATGGAATATTGAGCCGATTCCTGATGAGCCTTTACCTACCCCAGATATGCAAGGATTCAACAGTAAAGGTGATTTGTTTTGGAATTTTGCTCCAATTGTAGTTTATGGAATGAAAAAGTGGGGGGATTTGTTTAATTCAAGGCAGAAGCTTTCTTTAATCACTTTTGTGGATAAGGTCAGGGAAGCTTACTTCAGGATGGTTGAAGTTTACGATGAGGAGTATGCAAGAAGTGTTGTTACGTATTTGGGTTTGCTTTTTGATAAAGTTGTTAGTAAATCAAATTCCCTTGCAAGATGGAATAATATTCCCGAAAAAATTGAGTACATCTTTTCACGGCAAGCCATGTCTATGTTATGGGATTATGTTGAAAGTAATATTTTCGGGAAATCTGCTGGTAGTTGGCAAGAATATAAAGAATACACTTTGAAGATGATTGATAGTACCTCACAAAGCTCTATAAAGTCCGCAATACCAATTCAAGCATCAGCTACCGAACTCCCTTTCCCAAACAATTACTTCGATGCAGTTTTCACAGACCCACCATATTACGACAACGTACCTTATTCAGACCTATCTGAATTCTTTTATGTATGGCTTAAAAGAACGATTGGTGAACATTATCCTGATTTATTTTCTACTCCTCTAACTCCAAAGTCAAAAGAAATCATTGCAAGCTTACCCCTCCTAAGAGGGATGTCAAAAGATAAAGCAGAAAAATTGATTAAAACTACTAAACCTCAAAAATATTTCGAAAATATGCTCAAAAAATCATTTCAGGAAATCTACAGAATTTTAAAGCCCAACGGCATCGTAGTAATCGTCTACGCCCACAAAACAGCATCCGGCTGGGAAACGCTCATCAACTCTTTACTTGACTCGGGCTTGGTCATAACAGCCTCATGGCCAATAAACACGGAGATGAAAGCAAGATTGAGAGCAAAAGAGTCAGCAGCATTGGCATCATCAATCTACATTGTGGCAAGAAAAATGCAACGCAGTGAAACAGGCTGGTTCAACGAAGTAAAAGAAGAAATCAAAAATCATCTCTACAAAAAGCTTGAAAGATTATGGAAAGAGGGAATAAGCGGTGCTGACTTCTTCATATCGGCAATAGGTTCAGCAATTGAAGTATTCGGGAAATATGAGAAAGTTATGGATTATGAAGGAAACATAATCAGGGCTGACAGATTGCTGGATTATGTGAGAGAGATTGTGATGGACTACACTGTGAGACAAATCCTCCACAACGGTATAGCTGCTGAATTGAGCCCATTAACACGATTCTACATTCTATACAGGTGGAGTTACCAGAATGCAAAGGTTCACTTTGATGAAGCTCGCAAATTAGCTCAGAGTGTTGGTGTTGATTTGGAAAAGGAGTGGAATAAGGGATTCATTGAGAAGCAGAAGGAGTTTATCTATCTTTTAGCCCCCAATGAGAGGAAACTTGATGAACTGAAAAGTACTGAACTGATAGACGTTCTGCACAAAGTTCTGCAGCTTTGGGAGAAAGGAAGAAGAGAAGAAATAACTGAGACACTGCAAGAGACTGGCTTCATGAGGGACAGCTTTTTCAGGGTTGCTCAGGCAATTTCTGAGTGCTTATCCATCGATAGCAAGGAGAAGAAGTTACTGGATGGATTTCTGACGGGGAAGGAGAAGATGATTAGTGAGGCGAGGGCGAAGGATACGAAGCTTATGGATTTTATTGGTGATGAGGAATGAGAATAGTTGTGCCAGATGTGGGGCATGGAAATTGTGTGAGTATTTTCAATGATGAGGCATCACTAATAGTAGATTGTGGTGCCGAAAACAATGATAAGGTTGAGAGTTTCTTTAATTTTGTTGAACTAAAGCTAAAAAATTCGAAGAAAAGAGAACTGATTATAACGCATTACCATTTTGACCACTATAACCTTTTAAGCAAATTACCTCCAAGTTATTTTGAGAGAGTTTACTTACCTAAATTACCCCTGAAAGAGAGACGTCAGAGGCAATACGTGAATTTTTGGCTTTATCTATTGTTACAAGGTTCAAGAACTATCCCTTAATTCCTGAAATCTGGAGAGTTGCAAAAATAATTGTGCCTTAGCTAAGGGTGATAATTTAAGCACTATAAACAGAGAATGGGAAGTTTTATGGCCAGATTACAGTGCTATTGATAGAAAAAACAAAAGACGCATTAAGAACCTTCGAAAGGAGATTGAAGAAATAAAAGGGATGTTAGATGAGAAGTCTCTGGAAGAATTTGAGTATTGGTATGAAAAACTTAGCCATGATAATGAGAATTTCGAGTTTGGAGGTTGGATTAAATCCGTAAACGAGAATCAAACAGATCCAAGAATTATAGAATCGTTGGGGAAATTAGAAAGAATATTTAGGCCTTTAGCCAACAGAGCATCACTTGTTACAAGAGAGATCCAAGGCGAATTTCTCTTTACAGGAGATGTAGATGGAACTGTGCTAAATAAACATCTCAATTTTAGTGATCTTGAGTATTTCTTAGTGGAGGCGCCTCACCATGGAGGATTTTATGGCGAGGTTTTCAATAACGTAGAAACAGAGATATTAGTAATTTCAAGAAAATCTACTTACCGACCAAGAGCAGAATTTTTCCGTGATGTAATTTGGAGAATTCTAATGGATGCTGGAAAACTCGGAACCTGTATTTTAGAGAAAGGAGTGAAAAAGGGGCGAATCCACGCGATAAACATGAGGAGTGATAAAGCATTTGCCTACTTCTTAATATACTTAATTTAAGATCTCAGTACTCAACATGAGAAAACACAAGATAAGGCATACAGTAGTAGTTAGCTCAAAAAGTAATCCAGAGTCCAGTTCAGCGTCTTTCTTGCAGCTTCAACTTTTTTAATTTCCTCAGCAACATATCTTTTTCCTGAAACGTAATCCATAACGTTATCGTTCTCAATTTGTTCTCTCAAAATCATTGTTTCTATTGCTATTTGCTCAGAATTAAGTAGTAGTTGAGCTTTAATCTTCTTGTCGATGGATTCGGTAAAAACGCTCATTGGGATGGAAGAATCTTTAGGATATATCCTTTTTAGCTCCTTTTGCCCTTCAACTCTGAAATAGCCATAAGTCGCTCTGCTAAATAACCTGAACAAGTTTTTAGCCCTCTCTCGAATTCTTGCCCAGTACTCATCATCATTTTTCGGACCTCTAGGACGGATATGTCTGTTACCAAGGCTGTCAACACCAAAACCGTAGGAAAGAATGTCTTTAGCTGGTATTACAGGCTCGTTTCTTAAAAGTCTTCCCATATTGACATTGAAAGCATGAACGAAAGGAGTAACCTCTTCTTTATAAATTATACGTTGTATCTGTTGCAAGTTCTGAATAAGACTTGTAGGCGTCCTTCCCCCAAAATCTATACAGAATGATTGCACTCCTCTGCTAAGATAAAATTCAATGAGTGGTTTTATGAATTCAAATGGTATGTCAAATTGAATACATCCCATGACAGGCTTATCACCGAAGGATTCCGCCTTTTCCACAAAATTACTCAGAAATTCCATATGCTTTTCAAAAGCAGCATAATCAGCATTCTTTAATTCCTGAAAAGCTGGTACAACAATAAAGTCTGAATACGATTTTTCAGTGGCAATCAGGAATTCCAGCTCAGTATCGGATGGTTTCTCATCTTTGTAGCTTGCAAGAAAAATATTCACATCCTTTTTATTTGATTTCTTGATTAAACTATTAAACCAATAATTTAATTCTCTTTGAGCTCCATTGTTTTTTATTAAATCGCTAAGGTAACCTTTATCGAAGGTTTTGTATATTTCATTTACCTTGGGCTCAGTGTACCTTAGGCTCACCTTAGGCAAAAACTTTGAAAGATCAAAGGCTTTCACAGGAGTTTTTACTCTCTTTTTACCAACTTTCAATTCGCCAAATCTGAAGAAACTCCTTTTATCAAATGCAATCAGGTTATATTGTGCTTCCACAAAAAAATTATTAAAAAACTTTTTTATAATTGTTTTGGTGATGCAGAAATATGGAAATTAACGCAGACAAAATCAAAATGAAATTAAGAGAGATTGATCCAATCAAAGCTTATATTTTGCTCCTTCTGAGAGAAAAAAATTTTGAAGCCGTGAAGGGTAAGCTATGGTTACAGAAAGAGATGTTTATTATACTTTCAAATTTAGATAAACTCAAAAACTTCTTGGATTTTGAACCGTACTTCTTTGGACCTCACAGCGAAAGTGTTGATGTAGCACTTGAGCAGTTAGAAAAATCTGGCCTTGTGAGATTTGAGGGAAACAAGATTTCGCTTACTCACGAGGGGGAGGGGCTTGCAAATGTCCTCGCAAGTAAGGCAAGCAGTGAAAACATTGAGCTTGTAAGGGAAATCAAAGAGCTATTGAATGACTTATCAAAAGATGAACTGCTGGCATTTGTATATTTCACTTTTCCAGAAATGACCAAAGAATCTTTAGAAATCGAAAATATCAAGAGGAGAAGAAAGAAGCTTGCACTAAAACTCTACAGAAAAGGAAAGATAAGCCTTGCTAAAGCAGCCGAAATTTCTGGATTGAGTATAGAAGAATTTATGAGTATATTAAGAAAAGAGCAGATTGGAGTCCAGATAAATCCATAGGTGATGTATTGAAGGCTATTCTAGATTCATCAGTACTAATAGCCTTTTTTACGGAACTTAAAGACCCTAAATATTTGCTATCACTGACTTATTTTGGTTATGAACTCCATATACCAAATGGTGTCGCTATTGAACTAAAAAGAGGGATTACATTCCAGCAGTTATCACCATATCTGAGCAATTTTAATCAACTATCAGAAGTTGACCAAATTGATTTGTATCCTTTTAAAAAAAGATTTCCTTACTTAGCACAGGGAGAACTCGAAGTTCTCTTCTGGGGACTAAGGTTTAAAAGGGGCAAAGAGCAATACATATGCGTGCTTGATGATAAAAAAGCAAGAAACGCAGCCGAAAAACTTCGGTTAAATTACACTGGAACTATAGGCATTTTGAATCTTCTCGAAGAATTGGACTTCTTAGCTTCCAGAGAGAGAAAAAGCATTATTGAGGAACTCAGAAAAGCAGGTTTCAGAGTGCCATAGAGATTCAAATAACAGTAGCACTAAGAAAAGTTTTTCTAAGAATTTATATACTACTATATAAAAACAAAGTAAAGTGATATGTATGAGGCCATTCCACATGATTGCTCTACCTCATAAAGACATACTCGAAGGCAGACTTACAATGGACGTTTTTGCTGCTGACTTATGGAATGTTTTTAAAGGTGAGGCAGTTGATGATTACAAAAATCCTGATTCTTTCTTTCAAAAAACCTATCCAACCTTTGGATTGAGAAACTTGCTGAAAATAGCAGGAAAGAGGTTGAGAAGTGAGGGTGGAGACTCTGTCATCCAGATTCAGACTCCTTTTGGTGGAGGTAAGACTCATTCTCTGATCGCACTGTATCATGCCTTCTCAACTGGAAAGTACGTTGAGGATGCAATTAAAGCAAATGTTGTCGTAATTGTTGGAACTGCTATCAGCCCAAAGGAGGAGAACGGGAAGATAACGGGAACAATCTGGGGAGAAATTGAAAGACAGCTTGAAGGTGAAGTAAAAGAGCTTGACCTGTCTGTTTCACCCGGTAGAGATAAGCTTGAAGAATTGTTCAGAAAACATCAACCACTCCTTATTCTGATGGATGAAGTTCTTCAATATACTACCAAAGCTGCTGGGATAAAAGTTGGAGACTCAAATCTTGCCTCGCAAACAATGGCTTTTATGCAGGAATTAACAGAGTGTGTTAAGTCCTTGAAGAAAACTCTCCTCGTTCTAACACTACCATCAAGCATTATTGAGCACTACGACGAGAGTGCGGAGAAGCTGTTTGTTCAATTGCAGAAGGTTTCGGGAAGAATGGAGAAAATCTACACTCCAGTTGCTGGTGAGGAAATTTACGAGGTTGTGAGGAGAAGACTTTTCAGGGAAATCGATAATGAAAGAGCAAGAGAAGTTGTTGAAGAATTCGTGAATTATTACGAGAGAGAAGGAATAATTCAGGAGAAAGCAGAATACAGAGATAAAATGATGAAGAGCTACCCTTTCCATCCTGAAGTTATTGATGTCCTTCACAACAGATGGGGAAGCATTCCAACTTTCCAGAGAACAAGAGGTGTTTTGAGAATACTTTCTCTTGCAATCTACAGACTAAAGGATTCATCCATACCACTCATACGCCCATGTGATTTGGATTTAACATACAGTGAGCTTGCTGAAGAGCTCATCAAACATATAGGGAGAGAATATGAGAGCGTTTTGTCAGCAGATATAACAGGAAGTAATGCTAATGCAAAGAAAGTTGATAAATCAACTGGAGTTACATACCAAGGCTTAAATCTTGGAACGAAGCTTGCTACTGCCATCTTCCTCTACTCATTCTCAGGTGGAGAGAAAGGAGCAAGTTTGGGTGACCTCAAACTTGCATGTTCTGACACAAACGTACCATCAAGCGTGATAACTGATGTGATTGAAGGATTGAAGAGCAATCTTTTCTACCTTCAATCTGACATTACAAGATACTTTTTCACTTCCCAGCCAAACTTAAACAGCATTCTTGTGACAAGAATGTCCGAAATAGATAACGGAGTGATAAAAGCCGCAACCAAATCATTGACTGAGAGGTTCTCAGGTAAGGATATTCCTGTTTACATCTGGCCTTCAAAACCAAAAGATATTCCGGATTCAGAGGAATTGAAGCTCATAATACTGCCTGAAAATGATGGAAAGTTGTGCAAGAATATCCTTGAGAATTACGGTGAGAATCCGAGGGTTAACAAGAATACCCTATTTTTCCTGTGCCCGATGGAGTCTGAGAGATTCTCCTTTGAGAACTGGCTCAGAAAACTGCTCGCATGGAGAAGAATAGATGAAGATAAATCGCTTAATCTTACCGAACTGCAACAGAAAGAAGTAAAGAAGAATTTGGGAGAGATGAGCAAAGCTGAAAGAATTCAGCTGAGGAGTTTTTACAGGCTTGTTTATGTTCCATCAAAAGACGGATTCAGAGAGATCGATTTGGGAATTCCTGTTTTTGGTAAAACAGAGACATTGAGCAGGGAAGTAATTAACAGACTAAAAGCTGAAGGTGAAATTGTTGAAAAACTCTCTCCATTACTGATTTCTGAGAAATACCTGCGAGATAAAGACTATGTTGAGACGGGCAGGCTCTTCAAAGCCATGCTCTCAACCCCGGGAGAACCGAGAGTTACTAAAAGTAAGTTCATCAGTTCAATCAGAGATGGCGTTAAACAGGGTATTTTTGGCTCTGGAATTCTCAGGGATGGCAGTGTGGAATGTTTGAAGTTTAAAGAGAATACAGAAGTCCTGCTGAGCGATTATGAAGTGATAATAAGAAAGGAGATTTGTGAGAAGCCCAAAGCGGAAGAAGGAAGGGTTGAAGAGGAATTAGAAGGATATGAGGAAGTAGAAGAGGAAGAGAAAGAAACTGGTATTCTGGTAGAAGATGAGGATAAGGAGAAACCAAAGCCTCCTGTGGTAATACCCAAATTCAAGAAGGTAAAGCTCTCTGTTGAAGTTCCGAGAGGTAAGTTCTCAGAATTTTACACTGGAGTTATCCTGCCCATTGAAAAATCCTTTGGTGAAGCTGAAATAAAAATTGAAATTGAGGCTAAGAATGGTGAGATTCCAAAGAGTGAGTATGAAAATAAGGTAAAAGAAACACTACTTCAGATTAATGCAAAATTTAAGGAAGAAGAGTTGGAGGAGTGATTATGTCTTACTGGCTCTGTATAACAACGGAAGAGAACTGGGATGTTATAAGAAAAAAGAATGTATGGGGTGTTCAGGAGAAACATCGCAATACGATTGGCCTCATTAAAAGGTGAGATTAAGTTATGAAGAACTTCCCCTGTAGAAAATCAAAGCCATATTTTCAGTTACTTCATCCATACAATGTTTAAGAGAAAGTTTTTTTGTTTTTTGAGAGGGCGAAAATTATATATTCAAATATGACACTATGTCACATAGTAACAAAAGGTGAAATCATGAGTGAAATTGGAAAAAGAGTTAGAATCGAGAGAATACTTGACAGAAAAAGTCAGAATACAGTAATTGTCCCGATGGACCATGGCCTCTCAATGGGCCCAATAGACGGTATTGTGAAAATGACAGATACAATTAATGCTGTTGCTGAAGGCGGTGCAAATGCTGTTGTGATACATAAGGGAATTGTGGGTTTTGGACACAGAGGTTACGGAAAGGATGTAGGACTCATCATCCACATGAGCGGTTCAACTTCTCTCAGTCCTGACCCAAACGAGAAGGTACTTGTTTGCAGTGTTGAAGAAGCGATAAAGCTTGGTGCAGATGCTGTAAGCGTTCATATAAACATTGGCAGTAACACAGAGGCTGAACAGATAAGAAGCCTTGGGGAGGTAAGCAGAACATGTAAGGAGTGGGGAATACCTCTTCTCGCAATGATGTATCCCAGAGGGAACGGAATAGACCAGTTCAGTGAGAAAGCAGTCTCCCTTGCAGCAAGGGCAGGAGCTGAACTCGGTGCAGACATAGTTAAAACGAACTTCACAGGAGATAGAGAGAGTTTCAGAAGGGTCACTGAGGGTTGTCCTGTCCCGGTGGTGGTTGCAGGCGGCCCAAAAATGGGAAGTGAAGCAGAAATTCTCAGGATGGTGGAGATGGCAATTGAGGCAGGGGCGAGAGGAGTTGCGATTGGTAGAAATGTATTTCAGGCAGATAACCCGATAAAAATGACACATGCTATTTCAATGATTGTCCATAATAACACAAGTGCTGAGGAGGCTTTAAATCTTCTTAAATAAATTAAACAATTTTTATTACTTTCTTTAATTCGGATGTGAAGTTACTGACGACTTCATCATCCACATGTGGCATGACAACAAGTCTGATTGCCTCGGGCTTTCTTATTGTTGAGATTACCCATCTCCTGCGATAAAGTTCTTCCTTTATTCTGTCCGCATTCCTGCATCTGAAACAGACAACGTTGATGATTGGCTCAATTACAGTCTCAAGTCCTATTTGAGACAGTTCTTCAACGAGTATTGAGGTTTTTTCAAGACATCCCTCAGTAATCTTTTTCATTCCTTCAGCGCCGAGATGCTTCAATACAGCATATGCTGATGCGACTCCAGTTCCCGGTCTTGTGCCCGTTAACGTGTACTGTCTTTCCGAAGTCAGATAAGGCGTCTCAATTTCCAGCGCTTCTATAAATTTTTTATCTCTGAAGAATATTCCTCCCGCAGGAATTGTAGCCATGCCCATTTTATGCGGGTCGATTGTTATTGATGCTACACCATCGAGTTCAAAATCAAATGGGATTCTTCTGTTCATGAATGGGAGAATCAACCCACCGAATGCGGCATCGACATGCAGCGGTATGTTTTTTTCAACTGCAAGTTTGGATAAATCATCGATAGGGTCTATCTGCCCGAGTTCGGTTGTCCCGGCTATTCCAGTAATTGCCACAGTCTCATCATCCACAAGACTTTCAACATTGTCGATGTCCACTCTGTAATCTCTGTCAAGTCTGGCACGTCTCACTTCAACACCCAGTATGTCTCCAATTTTCTCAAATGAAAAATGAGCTGACTCAGGAATGACAACATTTCTTCCTTTCAGTATATTCCTTGCTGCCCTGATAGCCTGTATATTCGCCTCTGTCCCTCCAGAACAGATATATCCCTCAGCATTTTCATAATGGAGGATTTTTCCGAGTATTGAAATCAGTTTCTCTTCAAGCTCTCTCGTTCCAGTAAATATCCCCGGGTCGCCAAGATTTGTACCTAAGAAAAGATTGTGAGCCTCTATTGCAACATGATGTGGATAGGTACACATAGAACTCAAAACCCTTGAATACGGAATGTCTCTTGCCCTTATGTTCTTCAGCTCATCGATGACGGACATAGCTCAACCGCAATAGCAACTGTATTAAATATATCCATTTCAATCAGAGGTTGTGGTAAATGTTGCAATACTTGCCGGAGGTACTGGCTCAAGACTCGGGGGTCAGGACAAGGGATTCATAAAAATCAGGGGAGTTGCGGTGATAGAACTTCTGACCGAAGAATTGAAAGATTTTAAAAAAGTCGTTGTATGCAGAAATGAGAGTCAGAAGAGCCTGTATTCGCCATATTCAGACGTGATAGTCGATGAATTTGAAGGAATGGGACCTCTTGCAGGAATACACGCTGCTTTAAAGTATTTCAGAAACACAGTCGTTGTAATCGCAGTTGACATGCCATTTGTAAGAAGAGGGGTCGTAGAATTTCTTTTCAACGAAGCAAAAAGAGGAAACGCAGTTGCAATAATTCCAGTCTGGAGTGACGGTAAAAAAGAACCGCTGCTGGCATGCTATACCTTAGAAGCTCTTGATAGAATAGAGAAAAGTCTCCAGAAGGGAGAGAAAAAAATCATGAATGCCTTAGAGCATAACAGAACAGGATTCTACCCTATCGAGAAATTGAAAAAGTATGACAAAAAATTGCTTTCATTTATTAATCTGAATACACTTGAAGATATTAGAAGAGTGGAAGAGATATGTTAATCGATAGATTTGGGAGATATATAACAAATCTAAGGATTTCAGTCACAAATAAGTGCAATCTGAACTGTCTGTACTGTCACAGGGAAGGAGAGATTTCTCCCGGAAGAGACATGGATTCGGAGAGGATTGAAATAATCTGCGATGCCTTTTACAGGCTTGGAATTAAAAAGGTCAAAATTACCGGTGGTGAACCGTTATTGAGGAAAGATATTGTTGAGATAATCCATTCAATGCCCGATTTCAAGGAGATTTCAATGACCACGAACGGTATTTTTCTCTCAAAGAAAGCTGACGAGCTGGCAGATGCCGGTTTGAATAGAGTGAATATCAGTCTTGACACTCTGAATGAAGAAAAATACAGGCACATTACAGGTGGTGATGTTAAAAAGGTCGTTGATGCAATTTACGCTGCATTTAATGCCAATCTAACACCCATAAAAGTTAATATGGTTCTGATGAGGGATATAAACGTGGATGATGTTCCTGAGATGCTTGAATTTATGTCAGAATTTAATGAGAGTGGAATTAATGTGATTCTGCAGATTATAGAGCTTCTAAAGTTGTCTGGGCTGGAAAAGTATTATCAGGATATCGCCCCAGTAGAGAAAAAATATTCAGAAATGGCAGAAGCAGTTGTTGTCAGAGAGATGCACAAGAGAAGGCAGTATGCTATCGGCAAGTTCGTGATTGAGTTCGTAAAACCTCTTGATAATTCGGAATTCTGCATGCACTGTAACAGAATCCGGGTGACCTCAGATGGAAAAGTAAAGCCCTGTTTACTCAAAAATGATAATCTTATTGATATAAGGTATTTAGAGGGTGAGGAGCTTTTAACAGCAATTAAGAGAGCTGTAATGCTTAGAGAGCCATTTTTCTGTAAACCAAGTTAGACCTGAAAGAAATTGAAGATGTTGAGCCAGCAGAAACTCATGTTTTTATATAACAGGTTACCGAGTTTTAAACATGATTGAGCTTTATGTGGATGGAAAAAAAATTCCCATGAACAGTTATGTCAGAAGTGTCTTCACGAAAGTTATTGAGGCAATGGTTTCCACCCTCAAGGGAGTGAATCAGGACTGGAGTAAGGTTGAAATAAGGCTGGAAAAATGATGATAAGATGATGGTAAGAGAGAGCATCCTCCATTTGGATGGATACAAGGCTGGAAAAAGCATAGAAGAAGTCAGGATGAAATATGGGCTTGAAAAAGTGGTCAAGCTGGCTTCCAACGAGAACCCGTATGGGCCAAGTCCGAAGGCGATAGAGGCGTTTAAAAGCTTTGACTCGCTCCACATCTACCCTGATCCCGACCCGCTCGATCTGAGAGAGAAAATAGGGGAATATGCGGGAGTTGAAGCTGACAGAATAACTCTGGGGGCAGGTGTTGACGGAATCCTCGAGAATATGTTTAAATTATTTGTTGAAGGGGGTAATGAGGTCATAATACCGGTTCCTTCCTTCCCTTACTACCACATTCTGACGAAACTCAGTGGAGGGGTTGAGGTCAGAGTTAGCAGAAGAGAGGACTTTACAGTTGATGCAACAGAAGTACTCAATTCTATCGGAAAGAATACGAGGCTGATTATAATATGTTCACCCAACAACCCCACAGGCAACTCAGAGAACATGAATGAACTCAAAGATATAATCGAAGATGGAGGCGTTATGATTTTCATAGATGAGGCTTATGCTGAATTTTCCTCAAAGAATTTGCTGGATTTAGCTCAATACAGTAACGTGATTCTGGCAAGAACATTTTCAAAAGCATTCGGGCTTGCCAATTTAAGAATTGGATATGCAGTAATTCCTGAGGAACTCAGAAAGTATTTTCTCAAGGTATCGACCCCATTCCCGCTTTCCACACCTGCAAAACAGGCTGCAATCGCTGCACTTGACGACAGAGAATATCTGAAAATGGTTGTAGATAGAACAGTAGCTGAGAGGGAAACAATGCTGAGAGAACTCAAAAAAATGGGTGTGAGAGCATTCCCTTCAGAATCCAATTTTATATTTATTGAGACAGAATTTGATTCTGCATACATGGTTGAAGAGTTATTGAAGAGGGGCATAATAATCAGAGATTGCTCTGGCTTCACCGGCTGTAACAGCAATCATGTCAGAGTTAGTGTTGGTAAAAAGGAGGAAAATGATATGTTTCTTGAGGCTATGGGGGAAATCTATTGAGGTGAATTATGATTGTCGCTCTTACCGGAACACCGGGAGTCGGAAAAAGCACAGTGGCAAAAATATTGAGACAGAGGGGTTATGAAGTTGAGTCTGTCAGCGAACTTGCAGAAAAGCTTGATTGCATTATAGGGGAGGAGAGAGGTTCCAGAATAGTTGATATCAATTCACTTGCTGACAAAATTGAAAGAGAAGGTTTCAGGATAATAGAGGGTCATCTATCACACCACCTCAATCCGGATATTGCTGTTGTCCTGAGATGCAATCCAAAGATTCTTAAAAAGAGGCTATCTCGAAAGGGCTGGGCTGAGGAGAAAATTCTCGAGAATCTCGAGGCAGAGATTACAGATGTGATTTTAATGGAAGCAATGGATGTTAAAAATATTTATGAAATTGACACATCGAGAATGGGGGCTGAAGAGGTTGCCAATGCTGTTGATAGAATAATTAACGGCGATACTGATAACTTTACGCCTGGTAAAATTGACTGGATATTTGATATTGGAGATGAGATAGGGGATTTAATCAGGAGATTTTTTTGACTGAACTTGAAATAAAATAAAATTAAAAAATAAAAATTTATAAAGTATTATTCAATTTTTATCTTCTTTAAATCGTCCTTTCTGGGATGCCTCTTCTTGAAGATGATTTCAAGCACTCCGTTGTTGTACCTCGCTTTTGCAGAGTCTGGAATGACCTCACATGGTAAATCTGCTCTTTCATAGTACTTTCTTGTTTCGCCCTCTGCCTTGATTTCAACAGTTGTATCAGATGCGTTGACATCAATGTCTTCTTTGTTCACTCCCGGCATCTCTGCAATTACATGGACGTCCTCATCCCCTTCCATCACATCAATAAGGGGTTTTCTCTCCTCAATCCCTTCCTTGCTGATTATTTCAGGCTTGCTGCCAAACTCCTTAATTTCAGGTCTTCCATCGGGACCGATTCTTATCGAGAATCCTTTGACAAAAGGTTTCATTTCCCCTTTTGATGCCGATCTGAAAAATTCATCAAGATCCTTGAACATTTTCTCGACTATCTCGTCAAAATAACCGAAACTCCTGCCAAAGAACTCATCGAAGATGTCGTCCCATTCTCTCCTCTTCTTCTTCCACGTCATTTAAACCACCTCCGATTACGCATACATTTTATGAATACCCTCAACAATTTTTTCGTATTTTTCAACATCTTCTTTGGTTAAACTAGGTTTTATCTTTTTCATTGCCTCTTCAAAATGCCTCATCTCTATCTTAATATTCTGAGCCACTTCCTTAGCTTCTTCTCTTGACATATCCGGATTTATGTGCTCTCTTATAACAAGCATTCCTGCTTCTCTGCACACAGCCTCAATGTCCGCGCCACTGTAACCCTCGGACTTCCTTGCGAGTTCATCCAAGTCCACATCACCGAGTGGTTTTCCACGCAGATGAATGCGGAAAATCTCCTTTCTCGCTTCTCTATCAGGCGGTGGAATATAAACATGTCTTTCAATTCTACCGGGTCTTATCAATGCCGGGTCAACCATGTCAGGCCTGTTTGTTGCAGCAACAACAATAACATCCTTCAGCTCCTCGAGCCCATCCAGTTCAGTAAGCAGCTGACTGACAACCCTCTCGGTAACGTGACTGTCAGCTCCAAGACCTCTACGTGGGGCAAGACTGTCCACCTCGTCAAAGAACAGGATTGCCGGTGCAACCTGCCTTGCCTTCCTGAACATTTCTCTGACGTGCTTCTCACTCTCACCCACCCATTTGCTCAATAATTCGGGACCTTTGACGCTTATGAAGTTTGCGTTACTTTCATTTGCGACAGCCTTTGCAATTAACGTTTTACCTGTTCCCGGGGGCCCATAAAGCAGAATTCCCTTTGGAGGAGCAATGTTGACAGTGGAGAAAACCTCCGGAAACTTCATTGGCCATTCCACCGCTTCCTGCATTTCCTGTTTGGCTTTTTCAAGACCACCAACATCATCCCATTTTACATTTGGCACTTCTACAAGAACCTCACGCATTGCAGATGGTTCTATATTCTTCAGGGCTTCCCTGAAGTCGTCAACTGTAACTTTGAGGTTTTGAAGGACTTCCTGAGGTATCTCTTCTGCTTCAATATCAATTTCTGGCAGGGCTCTCCTCAGCGCATGCATCGCAGCTTCCTTTGCAAGTGCTTCAAGATCCGCTCCAACAAAACCAAGGGTCAAATCAGCAAATTTATCAATATCAACATCTTCTCCGAGTGGCATACCCCTTGTGTGTATCTCCAGAACCTCTTTCCTGCCTTCCCTGTCAGGAACTCCAATCTCAATCTCCCTGTCGAACCTACCTGGTCTTCTTAATGCCGGATCAAGCGCATCCGGTCTGTTGGTGGCAGCAATCACTACAACATCGCCCCTCGCCTCAAGACCATCCATCAGGGAAAGAAGCTGTGCCACCACTCTCCTCTCAACCTCTCCAGTAACTTCCTCTCTTTTTGGAGCGATTGAATCAATTTCGTCAATGAATATTATTGCTGGGGTGTTTTCACTTGCTTCTTCAAATATTTCTCTCAGGCGCTGTTCTGATTCACCATAATACTTGCTCATTATCTCTGGCCCGCTCAATGATATGAAGTGGGCATCAACCTCATTTGCGACAGCCTTTGCAATTAACGTTTTACCTGTTCCCGGAGGCCCATGCAAGAGAACACCCTTGGGTGGGTCTATACCAAGTTTCTGGAAGATTTCAGGATGCTTCAATGGTAACTCAATCATCTCCCTCACGAGGCGAAGTTCTCTCTTCAATCCTCCAATATCTTCGTACGTCACACTCGGAACTGTTCTTCTGACTTCCTCGACCGGTTTCTCTTTAAGTTCAATACTGGTTGTTCTTGATACCATGACAATCCCTGAAGGTTTCGTTCCAGTTACCACAAATGTCAGCGTGTGCCCGAAAATCTCAACTCTGATTCTCTGCCCCCTCATTACTGGTCTACCCTCAAGTAACCTTAACAGATAGGATTCGCCACCCATCAGCCTTACTGGTTCTGTCGGTGCTACAACGACTTTTTCTGCCCTTTTTGTTTCTGCCTTTCTTACCGTAACTCTATCATCTATTCCTACGCCAGCATTGTTTCGCAGGTTTCCATCTATCCTTATGATTCCCGTTCCTCTATCTTCCGGGTAACCTGGCCATACTATCGCAGGAGCGGTGTTCTTACCTTTGACTTCAATTACATCGCCACTCTGAAGCCCGCGCTCTTCCATGACCTCAGGGTCAATTCTGGCTATACCCCTGCCAACATCACGGTAATATGCTTCCGTTACCCTCAATACAACATCTTCATTTTTCTTAACCATATTATCACCTCTTTAATTATATAATCAACATTTTATTCTCCAGTAAATTTCATCCCCCTCTTCTTTTTCAACAAGATTTTTACTCTCAAGGCTCTTCAAGGCTTTTAGCACGTCATTGTATGGTATTCCAAAGCTTTCTGAGATTTTCAATGGAGTGTCTGCACCTTTTGTTATAGCCAGCATCACTATTCTCTCAACTTCATCATCGATTTCCTTCTCAATCTCATCAAGCAATTCTTCAAACATATCATTAAATCTTCTTGACACAGCACCAAGCATTTCTGAAAAACATTTTTCTATTTCCTCAACATCCCTTAATGCTCTGAATAAATCCACCATTGAGCCGGTTGAGGGTTTAAATGCATTCTCAAAGTGTTTCATTAGTTTGTCAAACTCGAGTTCCGGCTCGCCCTTTATCGTACTCGCAAAGAATCTATGAGGTGTGATTGAAATTTCGATTCTCAGATTGCTGTTGATGTTGTAGTACCTTCTTCTACCCTCTTCATAGCATCTGACTATTCCAATGTTTTCAAGCTTTTCCAGATGGTCAAGCACAACTTTTGGTGACATTTTGAGTGAATAGGAGATTTCGCTCACATAACATGGTTTTTTGGAAAGTAGATTCAAAATTCTCCTTCGACTCTCATTCCCGAGGACTTCAAGTATCTCCTCAGCCATCGTTTTTCCAGCCATTTTTGCTTCACCTTTTAATTATTAACCTTCAACTACTTTACTTTTGTTACTAACATTGGGTTAGTGTAATTCTATTTAAAGCTTTCGTTTTCTAACTCATGAATTCCGTTTTTGATGCGAGAAGAGATTGCAGGCAGCAACAGTTACAGTGCCGGACGACTACCCCAGCATTCAGTGGGCTATAGATAACGCTACAGAAGGAGACACAATTGTCGTGAAGGACGGAGTTTATGTTGAAAATATAGTAGTAAACAAGCGTTTGACAATAAAGTCAGAGAATGGCTTTGATAACTGTATTGTTAAAGCTGGATTTGGAAATGTAATTACAATAACTGCCGACTATGCAAGCATAACTGGTTTTACTTTTGCCGGAGCAGGTGAAAACGAATTCCTATTTGCTGGCATCAGCATCAACGCCAATCACTGCAGAATTACAGACAATCTGTGCTTGAATAACAGTGTTGGCATAGCTCTTTACGGAGCAAATGACAACATAATAGCAAACAATAACATCACTAACAACATTTTCGGAGTTCGCCTTTACTATTCAAATAACAACTTAGTCTATCTGAATAACTTCATCAACGTCAATAATGTTTATTCTTACGCATCATCAAATTTATGGAACTCACCAGAGCAAATAATCTACCAGTACAGTGGTAAAACCTTCATCAACTACCTCGGAAACTACTGGAATGACTATAGAGATGATGAGCCCTCAGAGTTTGCAGGTGAAGATTTGCCACCTAGTGGATATATGCCACTAAATAATTATTTAGACCTTGATGACGATGGTGTTGGAGATATATCCTACACAACATATACGGATTCAGATAAAGATTACTATCCACTCATGAAGCCTTTTGAGAACTATTTTGTACTTGAGAGGGGACCTGAACTGGTTGATTATGAAATAAGAAATCTTTGGGAGGGCTATTTAAAGCAAATGGAGTCGGAGAAAGGTAGGTTAGCTGTAGAGTTTTTTATATTAACAAGAATTCTCGTAGCGAATGAGGTGAACTACTTTTGGAGTTTACTAAATGCAACTATTTCGCATGATGAGATGGTAAAGAATTTATTAGGAGAGATTCAAGATGATTCTGGGAAGAGAGTAGATTCATTTGAAATGAATAAAACAGATGATGGGTTGTTTTCGAGAGATTTAGTTGGTACCAATGCTCTGAGTGTGATTTATACAATTGCATCATTCTTTGGAGTTGACTTGCCATTTTATAATTTGCCCCAATATTACTGGACAAATGTAATGATGACTGACATTTCCAGCAACAACTTCACATACGCAGTTGGAGAGAAACTGCCGATTACAAACAATTTACGGCAAGGAATCTGCAAATTACACCTTGCAAACAGTATGGTGGAATGATGGCACTTTGATGGATAAAACAATAATAAACGACAGCATTAAAGAAGGGGAGACTAAAACGATTGAAAAGAGTATTCCTACTCCAACTCCAGTTCCAACACCAATTCCTGAGTTTACACCAGTAGGACTTTTAAGTATAGTTGGATTGCTATTGATTGCAATAAAATTCAACAGGGAGTAAATAGGAGGTTAGATTGTATGTCGGTCAAAGAGTTCTTAGAACTGGACAGAAGGAAGATAGGAGTAGTAATTGTAGTGTCAATTTTTTTACTATTTTACCATTTTGTTCTTCAAAAAGATATCATCTGAATACGTCCATATCTCTGTGAGCCACCAGTAAAGAGAAATTACAACTGCATAACTCTGTTCTACGATCTGGAGGAAGGAAGAGTCACCCACATAACAGAGGACAAGAAGAAGGAAGTATTCAGGAAGCTAAAAGATTTCCTTGAACAAAAGATCAATCTTGATAAGATAAAAGCAGCTAAGAATTCGTTTGGCTGAGTAAATGTAGCAAATTTTCATGTTTGTTTTTAAAAAAAAGGGGAATCCCTTCATTGCCCCATTGAGGGGCTCCGGCTGGGGGGTTATTGGGTGGGGTGGTAGGGTGGTAGTATGGGTGGTAGTTGGTATACATTATCATTATAAGATTTAAATCTTTCGATTGTAATAACAATCATCATTTTTAATGACTATATATTTAATTTTTTAATTAAATTCAAAATTTTATTCTTAGTTAATAAAAAACAGAAAAAATTTTTTATCGCGATTGATATTTTCCCCACTGTATAAAAAACAAATGAGGAAATCAGATTTACCGGGAACGGAAGAAAAACTTAAAAATACAAATTAACATTAAAGATTAAGCCATCAATAAGGGCGTATGTGATTGAGATGTTTAAAAGACTCGTAATACCAGAAAATACGAAATTCGAAGAGGGAAGTATTGTAATTGAGAAGGATGCAATTGTAGGGGCTGGTAGCTCACTGGGTTATGGAATCATAGGGAGAAAAGTTGTTTTTGGAGAGAAATGCACCATCGAGGGAGACATTATCGGAGATGACGTAAGACTGGATGCATGGTGTGATGTCAGGGGTAATGTGGTCAGCAAGGGTGATGCATATCTGTCAGACTTCACAACAATAGATGGAAAGCTGACCGTTTATGGCGACCTTGAGATAGGAAGAAACGTTAAAATTAAAGATGGATTCGAAGCTAAAGGTTTGATAACCATTCAAAGTCCGCTCCCAGTCTTAATATTCGTTTTTGTTTATCTTCTTGAACTTTTAAGGCTGGGAAGGCTGGAAGAGGCTGAAAAAATCTTTGAAGAAATTGATGAATTTGAGTCTCCTCTAATAATCCCCGATGACTCAATACTGAACCTCGAGACAATAAAATCCGAACATGATATTGAAATCTCAGGTAGTAGAGTCCTCGGAAACATCAAAGGAAAAAATGTTTTTGTGGAAGGCAGTGAAGTATTCGGAAGTATTCGCGGTAATGAAATTCTTATCGACGGTGCAAGAATTCACGGAGCTGTGGAGGGGGCTGAGGTCTACCTCACAAATTCAACAGAAGTTTTTGGATATGTCAAAGCCGATAAGGTGCATCTTGAAGAGAAATGTACTGTTGAGGCTACGCTCATCGGCAAACGGGGAGTGTGGATTAAACCGAGAATCGAAGTCTCAAAGTTTGATGTTATAAAAGAAGAAATTGAGGAAATTGAGGTTAAAGAGAGAGAAGAAATCCAGAAAGATGCTCAGTAATACTGATTGGCTTCTCTGAGCGGTTACCGGGTATGGGGTGGTTTTTTGATTGAGATAGGACTGGCAGGAAAACCAAATTCAGGAAAATCCACTTTTTTCAGGTCAGCCACCTTAGCGGACGCTGAAATCGGGAATTATCCTTTTACAACAATCCAGCCCAATATTGGAATCGGATACGTGAGAGTCGAATGTGTTTGCAGAGAACTTGATGTAGAATGTAAAAATTGCAGAGATGGGTGGAGGTTTATACCTGTAAAGCTCATTGATGTAGCGGGACTTGTTCCCGGAGCACATGAAGGTAGAGGCTTGGGAAACGAGTTTCTCGATAATTTGAGGCGGAGTGAGGCAGTTATACACATTGTAGATGCTTCAGGTTCAACAGACTTTGAAGGTAACGAGATTGAAATTGGGGAACATAGTCCAGTTGAGGACGTGATGTTTCTGTACAGAGAACTTGATATGTGGCTGTTTGGAATTCTGAAGAGAAACTGGGATAAAATTACACGACGGATAAGCATGGAGAGAAGAGACCCGGTAAAATTCATCTCAGAACAGCTTGCAGGTCTGGGTTTCGAGGACTGGCATGTAAAGGAGTCTCTCAAAATAGTCGGAAAAGACGTATCCGAGTTCTCAAAAGATGATCTGAAAAAATTTTCATCTGAACTCAGAAAGAGAAGACTGAAAATGGTAATTGCCGCCAATAAGGCTGACAAAGCACCTGAAGAGCTTATCAAAGAGTTATCGAAATTGGATGAGATAATTGTCCCGTCATCTGCATCCCTTGAACTGACCCTAAGAACTGCAGCCCAGAATAACTACATAAAGTACCTTCCGGGTGATGAGGACTTTGAGATTCTAAAAGAGCTGAATGAAAAGCAAAAAAAGGCGCTTGAGTTAATCCGTGAGTATATGAGCAGGTTTCATGGAACTGGAGTGCAAAAAGCAATTAATTCCGTGGTTTTTGATTTGCTCAACTACATAGTTGTATATCCTGTTGAGGATGAGAATAAATATACGGACACAAAGGGCAATGTGCTGCCTGACGCTTTTCTTGTCAAAGAAGGCACAAATGCGAGAGAACTCGCATATCAGATTCATACGGATATAGGCAAGAATTTTATCTTTGCTGTGGATGCGAAAAAGAAGATGAGAATCTCGGAAAACCACGCTCTGAAAAATAATGATGTGATTAAAATCGCAAGTGGAGCGAGGTAATGCTATACCAGAGGGTATTCCAAAATCTTCTGAATTGACCGATACCGAACTGAACTTAAAACCGGGAATAACAAAGAATGAACTGTTAAATGAGTCGGATGGTACGTCATCCAGCATGCAGAATTGAGAGGGATTTATTCGAGATGAATCAAGAATATATCGATAAAAAATAATAAAAAATTAATTTATTATTACTCTGGAAAAGAGAAATCCTCCGGGAATGCTTTACTGTGCTGGTGAATTCTCAGAAAGTCGTCTCCATGACATCCAGTACATCCAACATTGCGGGGGGTGTGTATAACAAACACATCTCCATTACTGGACTTCAACGGGTCTTCCGCATGACACTGTCCGCAGTGAGGTTTAATAGATATGTCAGTCTGGTGACATGTAAAGCAATCATTATAGATTTCTCCATGTAATGTATGGATGTCTGTTACTATCTGCTCGTTTGACTTCTCTGATGCGTCCTCTACGTGGCAGTAAATACAATCGTCCGATGCATCAAGATGACCCGCAATTACATCAGCCTGTGGTACATACGTCCTGTCTTTGTTATAGTGGCAATTCAAACAGTCCCCATCTATGGGTTCCTCTTTTTTAACCACCTGTTCGACTGGCGTTGGTGTAGGAGTTGGTTTCTCCTTCAAAGGAGTTGGAACCTCAAACTTATGCTCCTCTGATTCCTTCTGGGTGCAGAGCGATAAAACTAGTACAGAAGTTAAAATAAAAGCAATAATTAGGTAAGATTTCTGCTTCATAGTGCTTCGCAGCTATTTTTACTCCTGTGCCTCTGTTCCACCATCAGCACTTATGTGCAGCACATTCAGATCCTGAGTGTGGCATACTGTACATGGCTTATCTCTGGGCAGGTGTATGTTTACAAGGTTCCCCTCACTGGGTTTTACCGGATCAACCGGGTCATGGCACAGTTCACACGATGTGCCCGCAGGCATATCTGCTGCCAACTGTCTGAACTGATCCCCAGTTATAAATTCTCCTCCAGTTCCGTGGCAAACTCCACATTCCAGATTTGCTGTTCCCTCACCCGTATGTATTACGTGTGGATCGCTTCCGTGGCAGTTGAAGCAGTACTGGCCACCTTTAACATGCGGAACGTATTCCGTTGATTTTGCATGACACGCATCACAGTCAACAGTTCCTGCTGGAACGGACGGTTCAGGACACTCGGGGCATGGAGTTACTTCAGGACATGGTGGACATGCCGTTGCCTCCGGTGTTGCCTCAGGCACTTCTACTGGAGCTTCTTCACCTGCGCATCCTGCAAACCAACCTGCTACGACCACTGCCATTAATATTATAAGCATCTTGGTTTTCATTGAACTCCCTCCAATTGGATTTGAGTTAGCTGAAATATATATTAGTCTTTCGGTTTTTTTTGTTTTCAAGTTTTTTGGAATGTAAAGATTTGCAGCAAATAATCATTTAAATTTAGGTGATTTCAGCCAGCCTTATAGACATCAAAAAGAAAATAAGAATAATAAAAGAATGGAATAAGAAAATTACAGAATGTTGCCAAAGTAATAGTAAACTTTGGGCTTCGTTCCAAGTTCCGGTCTCAATCTTTCAATCTCGACATTTCTGAGGTACTGTCGTACAACACTGCCTGAATCCATCAAATCACCAAATCTTCTTGCCCCGGTTGGACAGACAAATACACATGCCGGCTCAAGCCCCCTCTGAATTCTGTGGTAGCACCAGTTACATTTATCTGCAAGACCTCTCAGTTTTTTAACTGAATAGTCATCTGGATAGAGATATCTCGCTCCATATGGGCAAGCCTGAACACAGTACCCACAACCTATGCATTTATCCCAGTCCATGATAACAACTCCATCCGAAGTGAGATGAGTTGCGTTTACGGGGCAGACATTGACACATGGCGGATCATCACACTGATTGCATAGTTTCGGTACAAAGAAACCTGTTTTGATGTTTTCCACTTCAGGAGGATGAATTGCATAACCTTCCTCTCCCATTTCTGGAGAATCGACAATTACCTCTCCATCATTCGTAATCTGGTATCTTTCAACCCACGTTCTGTACTCGCCTTCAGGCACGCTGTTCTCAGCTCTGCATGCCTGAACACATTTCCCGCAGCCAATGCATCTCGTTAAATCCACAACAAAACCCCAGTAATTTCTTGTGAACTTTGAGGATGAGACAGTAGAAAGACCGCCAACAACAACCACAGCTTTCAGACCGAGCTTGAGAAATTCTCTCCTGTCCATTTCACTCCCCTCCTGTATACACTATAGACTTTGGAGGCCATGGATTATGTGGATTGTGGCATTGAGCACACTTCACTCCGGGAAAATGATCATCAAGACCAACTTTAACAAGAACATTCGGTTTGTAGGGGATTTCAGCATGACAGCTCCCACATGCCTCTCTTGAGGTGTCAACCTTCTCTGTTCTCGCTTTACCATGGCATGCTTCGCAATTCACCTCGATTCCACGAAGATTGTGCTTTGACTTCGACCACGTGGAATATTCTCCAGCATGACACTCACTGCAGTATTCTGCACCCTTATAACCCGGTTCTTTGTTGATGTTCTGTTCTTCAGCACTTAAAGTCTTTATTCCTAAGATTCTGTCAATTATACCAAGGTCTATATGGTACGGACCGATATCAAGGGCATTTACCACAGTGGTTGCCGAGATAACAAGAAGTGCTACAGAGACGTAAAAAAATTTTTTCTGCATTCTTAAAACCTCCTCCCTAATCTAATTTTGGAATTTACGTAGAAAATCCTGAATGCGGTGCGTATAACGCCAGTACAGCCATCTAACATTCGTCCAGCCCACCTTGAATTTCTGTACTGAATTAAGTTTATAAAATTTTCTATTTGTTATTTTATTCAATTTGAGGAGAGTTTTCTGTTAATAAACCATGCAAAGAAAGAATGAATCGGATTACCTTCGAATTTAATTTGTGTGAGAGTATAGTATTTGACATAACTTACTTAACCAAAATTCAAAAATTCCTTAACCCACTTCTCCGCAAAACTGATTCTCTGAGCTAGCTGGTAAAAACTACTGGAAATAATTCTCTTCAGTTCTTCTAATGA